>SMTZ1_10002946_pt1 | contig 19683 bp, 21 predicted proteins | sample DeeMarSWOR136_30_FD_25667 | JGI IMG/M metagenome (IMG submission 25667)
GGGCACTGGCACAAGTTTCCGATTCAGAAATGAGCAATTTTTCACAAGATCAAGGAAATCAAGGGATTGCGAGGAGGCGTACAGGTCGTACGCCACACAAACAATCCCGCAGATTGACGCAGAGATTGTGGAAAAGGGCCATTTCTGGATGGAAACTAGCTAAGCTCCGCCGCATCGGCCCGTCCCGGACCGGGCAAACCCACGAGGCGTTTGCTCGGGATGGCCATTCCCCTCCCTCAGGGGCGCAGGTCCTACGGGCCGGAGGCAAGGCAATGTCTGAGCCGAAGGCTCAGGGCTTTCAGCCGAATGCGGTCCCTGTCTCTTTCTGAAAGAGCATCTCCCAAAAAGGATTGCTCCCAAGTACACCCTGGTTTGATCTTTGAGGGTTGACGCCCGCTAAGCCCTGGCAGAATTTCTCGTTCCAATGTCCGCCTCCCTTTGACAAACCCTCAAAGATCAAACCAGCGGCTCCGAAGGTGATGGAGATGTTCTTGAAGAAAGAGATTGGGACCGCAAAGGTCATTCGTACTAGACTTTGTTTCATGGGGTATTCCGTTTCGGGGGACAGCCAGCCCAGCTCCGCCAAAAACCCTGGCCCAGACCAGGCACAAACCGAGAGGTTTTACCGGCTTTCATTGCATCATAGCACGGAGACGATTGACGTTCACGTGTTGGAGCGCCAGGGCGGGCTTAACATTAACCCGCCTCAGGATGTCCTTTCGTGGCAGTCCGTGCACTTGCGGTAGGGGGCGTCGTCCGAAATCCCCTCCTTTTTGAGCTGCTTGTGGCAGCCCTTGCAGTTCTTGTGAAACGCGGTCCTGAGCTTCATGGCCTTGTCCTCGCTCTCAAAGGGATCGTGGCATGAGACGCATTTTTCAACCGAGTCGCCATCCTCCCAGATATTCTTTCCATCCTCATAGATGTGGTGGCATTCCTTGCAGGCCACGTCGTAGTCCTCGGCGTGCATCTGGTGGCTGAAGGTGACCGGCCCTTTTCGATTGGACCCGTAAACGTCCCTATCCAGAATAATCTCATCCGGCATCTCCGTGGCTTTCAGGGCACCGAGACCGAGGATGAGCAGCATTGCAAAAATAAGGGTCAATGTCACCGTCGGTTTCCTGTTTGTCATCATATCAGCCTCCGTCTAAAAAAACTCTGGTCCGGACCGAAATCCGGTCCTCCAGACGAAGGGCATACTACCGCCTATCCTCACCCCGCGTCAAGAGTGGTTTCCTCAGAACCTCATCCATTTTTCCCGGAAGGCTCTTTTGATCGGTCAGTAGGCTGCGAGCGCTCGCCTCTCAGGGTCGTGTCGACCCAGCCATGCTTCAGAGGTTATGGTGCGATTGCCCGAAGGCGTTCAACTCTTGGCCCTTTGAAGGAGCATTTTCAAAAGCGCCGCAATCTCGCACCGCAATCAGGGCAATGATCATGATTGATGCAGTACTGGGCTGAACAAAGCGGGCAGTAGCTCGAGGTCATTTGGTCTTCCTTTTCCGGGCACGCGAAAACCTGATTCAATGTTACACCTGCCCACGTTGCCAGCGAGTTCAGGTGGGTTTCCCGCAAATCCCACGCTTCCGCCCAGTCTGGATCCTTCAACTGGGACTTGAGGTGCTTGATCACATAAAGCTCTTTTCTTATAACAGGGAGAAAAGCGGAAGGCGAGAGAAGTGCTGCAGCCAGGGTGACATAATCGAACCGGCCGAATAGATCTCTGGTTAGATGGGTTGTGGCATGAATAGCACAAATAGGATAAAAAACCAGGGACAGAATCGTGGAATAGCGGTGACCCTTTTCTGATCCATACAGCTTTCGGTGCGCCGAAATCGTCTTTGAGACGATTAAGATATACAGGAGAACAATTCCCAGAAAAAAAGGACGGGTATCTATGACTTGGTACAGCTCCGTATAAAGAAGCCCAGGAACGATGAGAAAGAGGCCCAAAAAAAGCATGGAGCAGAAATACTTCAAAGACAGACACTGGCGAGCGAAAAAGTCCCTCAGCTCCCTTACCTTGGCTCCATTCAGGGCTTCCTCAAGAGCCTTTTCCAGCCTCTCTGAGCGTTCCCCCGGCTGCGTATCTCGGAGTTCTTGGATGAGGGCGCTCATGGTGCCAGCAGCGATAGAGGACGGCACTCTAAAAACGCTTTTTCCATCTATCTTTATATCCCGACCCTCAGAGGAAACCGTCTTCATGTCTTTGTAAGGGATAAAGTCGAAATCCTCTGCTTCATACAGGACAGCACCGTGCGCATTTTCCTGTGGCAAAAAATAGAGGCCCCTTCGACTCACCATGAAGGGGATCCTGTGTGAAACAATGGATATGCCCAGGGGTGATACATCGGAAAGATGAAATCCAGACCCTTTCAGCTTGAAGGCGCTTCCTCCGTAGGCAACGAAGAGGACAAAATGGTTGTGCAGGTATTTTACACTGTCAAGAATGTACAAAAGAATGAAATAGGGAAAGAGTGTGGCAAAGATCTCTCTCATGTCACCCTGAACGTACAAAAGTCGGTAAAGAATCCGGTCCCTGAAGACCCGGCTTTGGGCCGGCGCCAGAGGGGGGGGTCTAGGGCTGGAGTATTCTCCTTCACCGAGTCTTCGGAGAACAGGATGGAGTGATGGAGTCACGAGATTTGCGATTTTCGATTGACGATTTCAGATTCTTTCTATGGTCAAGAAAAATAGGGGTTTCGACCCCGTTTTGCACTTCATTGTTCGTGGCCGAAAAGACCTCTCAGCTTCCTCCAAAAAGCGCCGAGAACGCCAACAACAGCAAGGACGATCAGCTTTCCTGATTTCACAAGGGCCTTTAAAATACCCGTCTTGGCGGCTACAGTGGCGGCCCCTCCGGCGACGAGCGCAGCGAGGCCGATTTGGGCCACTCTGTCGCCCTGCACAAATTCCGCGTAGCGGCTGCCCGTTTTGTAGGAAAATCCGGCCAGAAGATCACTCAGTTCCATTCTGGAACTGTCGAGTGTTTCCGGGTCGGTTACGAGCACGACAGACATGTAGCCTTTTCGCCCCAACAACCGCACATTGTAATTCACGGTTTGATACCCTTCACTCTCTCGGGCGAGTAATGTCCAGACCAGATTGTGGGATAGCGGGTCGTAGTGGGGTTCTTCATACCAACCAAGAATCTCCAGGGGCGGGAACCCTTTATCCTGTCGCAGTTTATTGGCCTCTGCATTGCCTTTCTTGATGGATTTCAGAATGGCATTGCCGTCCAACTGGTCTTTCTCATCATCTCTGATGTAGCCCACTGGAAAGTATTCAAAGACCAAGAACCAGGGAGGTGGGTCAATCCGTGGAATGATCAGGCCAACCTCACCGTCACTGGGAGGGTTTCCCATGGCATCCATGAGTCTTTTCGTATCATCCCCATCCAAAAAGGCATAGTCTTCACCGAGGCTGATCTCCGCCAGATTCTTCCCCAAGTCCACATCGGCCGGGCCGACAATCCAATCATACGCCTCACCCTGTGCTGTTGCGTTCTGGGGTAACAACATGGCCAGCAATATGAGGAAAAAGAAAACAAGCCCAATCCCTGTCATCAGGGTATGCTTTTTTGTGTTCATTGTGTTTGGCCCCCTTCTACTGCGGTTTCCGGGTATGGGAGCGGGCAAACTCATTCCTGGAAGCTTCAATTTTTGAAGGCACTTCTCTTTCGCGAGAAGGTCATAACCATCACCGTGTGCCATTTCTCTCCAGGGCCCCGGGTTTCCATCCCGTGTCCTTGCAACGGCTTGCAAAGGGGGTGCCGAAAGCACAGTTTTTCCTTATTTTTTTTCTATGTAATTGAATATACGTAGGCTTTTTGGAGGAGGCTTGAACGCTCGACCTTTAGAAGAAGAGCAAAAGCGTTCAAAAATCGTCAAAATGAAGCATTTTGTGCAAATGTCCCCATTTTTTCAAAATAATAAGAAAATACGTCATAGTATTTACAAATCGAAGCACTTGGCCTGCGCTTCAGTAGATGCTCCTAAATCGACAAACTGACGATGTTACACAGGACGATCAGGGTGAAACCGAGCAAATTGAAAACCAAGCCAAGACGGAATCTCCACCGGATGACTCGCATGGGCATAATCGAATCCTTCCGCGTTCTGGGACTAAAGGGCTCGTAGCTGAAAGCGAGGAGCAGTGTCCCTAGGAGAAACAAAACTGCGGCCACCAGCTGAATAGTGACCTCGTAATCCACAACCATCTTCATGAAGAGCATCTCAGACCTCAACGTTGAGGCTTTCCGACAGCGTCATTCCGAGGCTTTAACCGAGGCTTGTCTCCAATGGGGTGAGGGAACTTGACGATCCCTCACCTGGTCTGCAGGCGGAATCGGGACAAGGCTTCGCATTGGACTCCCCCCCCCTCGTTTGCACGGCGGTCGAAATGAGAAAGGGGCCTCTTTTATGGGTTGTCGGACAGCCTCCATTAGAGTATTTTACGATTTCACGCCTTACACCTCGAGAAGATCTCCCATCTCTCAAAGGATTTGTTTTGCGTGAGCGCATCTGTTTTCGAATATCGGCCCCAAGGGGATGAACCTCAAGAAAGCCCTCTGTCGCAGCATTAGACAAAAAGGAAAGAAAGTCAAGCAACATCAGCTAGATGGAAAAATTCCACTTTACAAACAAAAGCTGCCCCTGATAAAAGCGGTTAACATCAAAGAAATCGCCGCGTTCTCAAGCGTGGCGGACTCAGTCACATCAGGCTTGGTCACATCTGATCGAGAACGGCGTATCCTGGAGGCCTCCTATGGATAAAACCAAAGAAAAAATAGAGAAATTGAGCGTAGGCATAGAATATCCGCAACGGCGTTTCGGGCTCATCGCAATTGAAAAGGGTTTCATAACCGTAGACGAGCTATGGGAAGCCCTTATGAAGCAGAAGGCCCAATCAGCAGACGCGGAGCGCAGGCACATCGGCATGATACTGAAGGACATGGGCTATATCAAAGTCCCGCAAATAGATGAAGTCCTGGAATCCATGAAACAGGAAGCGGAATCCAAGAAGCCGCTTCCGGAATTGCCAAAAGGAGTTGATCGTGCGGGAAGGAAAAAAAGAAGGTGACCCATGGGTGGCGTCCAAAGGAAAAGGCCCCTGACAGCTTGCCCGACTCACCTACCGAGCTGACCTTCAGGGGCCAAACCCATACTGCTGGGATCTACCTAATTGTTTGACATATATCACCTTTTGCTCAATCCGTCAATCATTATCTCTCACATACCAAATATTTTCGACCCCCTCGCCCTGTCATGAGCGCCTCTCCACAGGGGATGACTTGAAGGGCAGCCTGACTATCGCCGGCCTGATGAGATGATAGAAAAACAGCCCCATGAAAGGGGCGATCAAAACCCAGACCACCATGGCACTCCCCAACAAAAAGCGGCGTCTACATCACGCCCTCAGGCATGCCGGCCGGCTGAATAGATAAGGAATGCAGGCTCAAGCGCGGTTTTTTCACAATATCCTGGCCCACTTTTTTGTGGACTTTTGAGAAACTTTTTAGGTAAGTCACTTCCTATTTACCAAAAATCCCAGAATACCTCCACCTTTGGTCGAAGACTTTCACTCAGATTGTACCCGGAAGACATGATTTGGATGATATCTCGATTCCGCATCAAATACCCTCGCAGGCCGCCCTTCTGTCCCGGATGCAACCTCATGGCCTTCCAAGTAAGGATCAAATCATGACTTTGGAAATCAAGCCCGTTGAGAGCAAGTCCGATCTGAGAACCTTTGTGATGTTGCCCCACAGGATTTTCAAGGGCTGTCCCCAGTGGGTCCCGCCTTTGATCAGAGACGAATTCGGCACACTCGACCCTGCTCAGAATCCTGCATTCGAAGACGCGGAAGCCAAGCTCTTTCTTGCGGTGCAGAACGGTGAACCGGTTGGACGAATTGCAGGAATTATCAGTCATGCCGCCAACAAAAAGTACCGTACGAAGAATGCCCGGTTCGGGTGGCTTGATTTCGTCGAAGACCGCTACGTGGCTGAAGCACTTTTCTCTTCTGTCAGAGAATGGGCCCAGCGCCGTGGAATGGAAACCTTGACGGGGCCTCAAGGGTTCACAAATTTCGATCGTCAGGGCATGCTCATAGAAGGATTCGAATATCTGGGGAACACCTACACCCTATATAATTATCCGTATTACGCCGATTTTGTTGAAAGCTATGGATTCCAAAAAGATGTGGATTACGTCGAAATTGAGTCCTTTGCACCCAAGAATGGGCTCGACCTCAGGTATTTGAGGATTAAAGAACGACTGGAGCGTAGAGCCGATATCAAGCTCCTGGATTTCAAAACCAAGGCTGAGGTGCTGCAACGAGGGTTGGAGCTATTCCGACTCCTCAACCAAACCTATGTGGACATTTACGGGGTCATTCCCTTAAGCGACAAATATATTCAGTACGTTATCAAGAAGTTCATCTCTTTCGTCAACATCGATCTGGTCAGCTGTGCGGTTGATTCCGGTGGGAGCATGGTTGGGTTTCTGATCACCATGCCAAGCCTGGCAAAGGCCTTTCAGAAGGCCGACGGGAGGCTGTTCCCTTTTGGGTGGTATCACATCTGGAGGGGATTTAAGAGCCGCGAGTGTCTCGATCTGCTTCTGGTGGCCGTTGAGGAGAAGTACCGGAGAAAGGGGGTCGCTGTTCTCATGTTGACCAGCATGGTTCAGAAATCCCTGTCAATGGGCTTCCGAAGGAGCGAGTCGGGGCCCATGCTGGAGAATAACGGCTTGGTCCAGTCGCTACACAAGTATTTTCCCTCCGTAACCCATAAAAGGAGAAGGGTCTTCAAAATGCGATTTTGAGCCCAAGAAAAGAAAAGGCCCCGGATCATGGCTAAGCCCGAAACGGTGTGGCTTGGTTGTCGGCAGGTGATCCAGGGGCCAGTGGGAGGTGGAAAGGAGGTCTATAATTAAAGTAAATTAGCATACACTAATATAAAAGTCAACTAAAATTATAAGAATTTCTACTTATATAAGTAAAAAAGTGTTGAATCAATAACAGCCCGTCGTGAACCACCAAAAGCTGGGTTGATTCAACCCTGCTCTTGGTGGTTGTTTCAAAATTGCAAAGACCCCCTTTTGCCGGCCTTGTCTCCGGTCCTTACGGTTTGGTTGGCTTCAAAACCCCGTTTTGGTCCCGCCGCAGCGGATAAGGCTGTTTGGGCAACGGTGCTCCCGGCGCCTCCAAAACGGATTCCCCGTATTTCCAGCCCGGCGGGCAAATGGCAATGTAGCGTGCATAGCCGCCTGTGCCCCCTTCCGGCTTGGCAAATCCGATGGCAATCAGCGCCCCTGCTTCAGGAACCTTGTCCAAATTGGTGACCCCCTCCGCCTGACAATAATGGTTGTGCAGGAGCCAGTATTCTCCTTCCAGTGTGGGGGTGGTATCCGTATCTAGGGGTTCGTGCCCATGAAACAGGATGTTCCTGTGTATGTGCAAAAACTTCAAAGCAGCAAGAGACACCCCTGGAAAAGGCTTCTTGTTATACCGGGCAACATCAGACCATTTCTTGTGCCAGTCCGAACGAACCATAACCACAGCGCCTTCAGGAATGAGACCGTGTTTGGCTTCCCAATTCTCTCATTTCGATTACCAGAAAATGACGTGGTACAACTTCTCTGCGAGCTCCTCATCCAGCGTCTTGAGAATCTTGTACTCCTCCCAGGCATCGCCGATGCTTCCCTTCGCCTCGTAAATCACGCCCAAGTAATAGTGCGCCTCTGCGTGGGAGGGATTAATCTCAACGACTTTCTTGAATGCGGCGAGAGCAAAGGAAGGCTTATCCAATCTTGCGTAACTCATACCAAGCCCAAAAAGTGCCTGCTCTTGTGTAGGATCAACCCTCAGCGCTTCTTCATAAGCCTTAGCCGCCTTTTTGTCTTTTCCCAGCTTTCTGTAACAATGGCCCATGAGAACCCACGCCCTCAGATTGGCCGGATCTTTTTTCGTCAACCCTTTCAGTTGACTGATGCACTCTTTGTGGTCTCCCTCTGCAAACAACGCTTCCGCAGCCGTTAGATCATCACCAGAAAGCACCTCACTTGTCCCAACAAGAGAGACCAAGACCACCAAGCACAATACGTGGATTTTCAATCTTTTCTCCCGCTTTGCTGTTCTGGTTTGTTGCGGAATGGAACTTCTTGGAGAGAAGCGCCCGGTCAAGAGGGTTGACCCGGCGCCATGCCCGGGCCTATCCCCTAGGGTACGGCTCCGCCTTGGCAACCAGGTAAAATATGACCCCCAAGACGAGCAAACCACCGATCAAAAGGGCGAAGGTAATGGCTTCCTTCTCATCAATGGCTGCAATGAACAGTTTGCGAATGAAGGCCACCAGAGCCAGTTCCACGAAGACTTGCACGCGGAAACGCCCGCCGCGCAAATGCGCCACCTGGGTGTGGAGAAGTTCGATCATCATCCACAGGATAAGCAGGGAACCCAGGGCCTTGATCAACCCGGTTTCGAGCGTTTCTCTCAGGGCGTAAAGGATGTCGCTGGCGAGCAGGACGGCGACGCCTGCCGACATGATAACCAGCCCCAGCATCAGAAGGAGGTTCAACCCGTGGAGCACACGCTCAGACCAGCGAACCAACCAGAACTCCAGGCGGTGCGAAAGAAACACCTTCTTGAGCTCCGCTTCCCTGTAAGAACTGGTCAACACGTCAAGGCTGATATCCAGGGCTTTATCGAGCGTCTTGATCAACTGCTGCCGCTGACCGGGATCCGTGATTTCCCCCTGCAGGTGTCTAAGGCAGAATGTCCGGATGAAATTCATGGCGGAGTTGACATAATGGCCTTTCAGACCGATTCTAACATGAACCTGCCCGATTCTTTGCAGCCGCATGAGGTAGCGCTGATTATACTTGGCTGTGAAGACGTCTCTCAACCATGCCTTAATGGATTCCTTTCTTTTAGCAATGGCTTCCTCTGTTGTGAAGAAACCGGCCGTGTAAGGATCTTCCAGCAAAAAGCTGTAGAAATCCTCGGCGAGTTGATCTGACAGGGGTATCAAAATGCGGCCGAGCTCTTCCAGATTCTGTTCATCCCGTGACGTAAACCGATAATGCTTGAGTATGCTCTCCATGCTATCCATGTTGTATCCCAGCTTAGGTTAAACCTTCAGGAACTGTGGCTCAAATCACAAAGCCTGTGCGCTCGTGGGGGCTCTGATGTCTTTCCCAAAATGCCTGTCGAAGATCCCGTTGGTTTATGGCGGGGATGGGAGACCTTCGTCATTTCAGGGCGTTACGGAATGGGGGACCCCCTGGATCCGCTCCGAAGGAGCGGAGAACAGTGGAGGGGGGAGGCTTGCCCGCCTCTGGAGGGCGTGCCCGCCGGTGCGAGTCCATCGGGCGAGCCAGCCGGGCATCACCCGTCTGTAACGCCTTGAAATGACCAGGCCGGCTTCCGGCTCGTAGAGCCTACAGCTCGGAGAGGAGCCTCGGTATTGAGGCAAAGACATCGGAAATCCCGTTTATAGCCAAAAGTAGATTTGGGCAAGAGTTCGTAAAGATCTCACCCCTGAAATGCTTTGAAGATCAGGGAAGCGTTGGTGCCGCCGAAGCCGAAAGAGTTGGACATAGCCGTTTTCACCGTCGCTCTTCTCGCCTCATTAGGCACAAAATCAAGGTCACACTCCGGATCAGGTTTTTCATAGTTGATGGTGGGCGGTATAACGCCCTTGTGGATGGTGAGCACTGTGTAAACCGCCTCCACGCCCCCGGCGCCGCCGAGAAGATGGCCGGTCATGGATTTGGTGGAGCTTATGGCGAGTTTGTAAGCATGGTCGCCGAACACAACCTTCACGGCCTTGATTTCAGATTCATCATTGAGCTTGGTGGAGGTGCCGTGGGCGTTGATGTAATCAACCTCCTCGGGCTTCAGCCCTGCATCCTCAATGGCGTTTTTCATGCACAGAATGGCGCCTCCACCGTCCGGTTCCGGCGCTGTAACGTGGTAGGCGTCAGCGGACATACCGTAACCCACCACTTCCGCGTAAATCGAAGCACCCCGCTCCAGCGCCTGATTCATTTCTTCAAGGATCAGGAGACCCGCGCCCTCGGCCATAACGAAGCCGTCCCGGTCCAGTTCAAAGGGGCGGGACGCTTTTTCAGGTTCGTCGTTCCGGGAGGAAAGGGCCCGCATGGCGCAAAAGCCGCCCAGAGCCAGAGGGGTAACCACCGCTTCCGCGCCGCCCGTGATCATGGCATCCGCTGTGCCGTCGCGAATGAGCCGATAGGATTCGCCTACAGCATGGCAACTGGCTGCACAGGCCGTCTCTATGGACAGATTCGGCCCTTTGGCACCGAACTCGATGGCAATCTGGCCCGGCGCCATATTGGCGATCATGCCGGGAATAAAAAAGGGGCTGATTCGACGTGGCCCCTGTTCCGTCAGAACCTTGTGGTAGTGCTCCAGCATGGTGAGCCCGCCAAGGCCCGAACCCGTGATACAGCCCACGCGATGGCGGTTCCCGTCATGGATTCTAAGGCCCGATTCCTCCATAGCCATTCTCGCAGAAGCCACGGCCCAGTGGATGAACATGTCAAACCGCCTGATGGACTGCTTGTCCAGAAAGTCCTCGGCTTTAAAATCCACGATCTCGCCGGCTATTTGCGTTGTAAAGGGAGATGGATCGAATTTTTCGATTCTTTTGATTCCGGATTTTCCGGTACACAGGGCCTCCCAGTTCTTCCGAACGCCGGTTCCCAGGGGCGTGACCATCCCCAGTCCTGTGACCACCACCCTTCGTCTCATAATGTTCCCTTCAATGGTTTTCTAGTTTCGCTTTCAAACCCTTGGCATGGACAAATCTATGCTGCAGCAGCTGAGGCTTTCTCGACGTAATCTATGGCGTCTTGCACCGTCACGATCTTTTCCGCTTCTTCGTCCGAAATGGAAACACCAAACTCCTCCTCCATGGCCATGATCAACTCCACCTGATCCAATGAATCCGCACCCAGGTCATCCACAAACGAAGCTTTTGGCACCACATCTTCTTCTGCAACGTCGAGCTGCTCACAGATGATCTTCTTGACTTTCTCGGCAATGTCCGACATGAGTCATTACCTCCTTCTCGTCTTCAGTTAAAAATGAAGCCTATTCCCGACTTCGCGCTGTATCCCTCAGATAAAACGATTTTGCAACCCTTTTTTTCACATGTAGAGCCCGCCATTGACGTGAATGACCTGGCCGGTGATATAGCTTGCCCCGTCAGAGCAAAGCCAGTAGGCAACCTCCGCCACCTCCTCAGGTTTGCCGATCCTGCCCATGGGGATTTGCTGCAAAAAATATTCCTTCGCTTTTTCCGGCAGTGAGGCTGTCATCTCCGTGTCTATGAAACCTGGGGCAAGGGCGTTTACCGTGATACCCCTGGATGCGACCTCACGGGCAATGGTTTTCGTAAATCCCATAATCCCTGCTTTGGATGCCGCATAGTTCGCCTGGCCCGCATTCCCTATCTGGCCCACAACAGATGAAATGTTCACGATGCGGCCCGTTCTCTGTTTGATCATGGACCGGATCACCGCCTGGGTGCAATTGAAGACGCTTTTTAGGTTAATGCGAATCACCGCATCCCAGTCATCCTCAGACATCCGCATCAACAGGGTATCCCTCGTGATTCCCGCGTTGTTGATCAACACATCCACTTTACCGAATCTGGAGAGAACGTCTTTGAACAGGGCACCCACATCCCTGAAGGAGGAAACGTCCACCTTGTGACTTTCAGCTTCGACCCCCTTTTCAGAAAGCATGTCGAGGGTGTCTTTGCATGCAGTTTCATCCGGATCGTAATGGACGATAACGATCTTGGCCTTGTCTTGGGCAAACCGCAGCGCCACGGACCGCCCAATCCCCCTGGATCCACCTGTAACAAGCACCACCCGCTCTGAATCACCCATACTACCCCTCATCTCGATGTTCCGGCCCTCCGGGAAAAACCTCCCGCGGACTTTTACAGCCAAGTACTCCTCCCAGAAATTCTACTCATAATTCCCGAACAGGGAATGGCCCGAATTCGACTTCCACGGGGTCGTCTGGGGGTGGTCTTACAGACCCGCAACCCGAATTCCCTCGGAGCATGTTGGACGCCCCCATCATGTCAATAGGGGCACCGCGCAGGCCCAGAAGATGTAGGGCGTTGGATAGACTATCTTCTGGGGCTGCCCAGCGACAAATATTTAGGACAGGGGGCCGTTCCAAATGCATGGGAGGTATGGTTGCGGGCTGGACGACCACCCCCCGACGGCCCCCCTGGCAAGCGAGAACTTCTTCAATTTATTTCTGGGACACGAGACTAGCTCTCTTCTGCTTTCTGGATAATCGCCCTTCCCCTGTACATGCCGCAATGTGGGCAAACACGGTGGGGCAGGGCAGGTTCATGGCACTGGGGACACAAAGCGGTATGAGGCAGTTTGATGCGGTCATGGGACCGTCGCATGTCTCGTCTGGATTTCGATTTTTTCTTCTTGGGTACAGCCATGTCTTAGCCTGATTCTCCTTTGATTTTCAAAAATTTGAGCTTGGAAAAGGCCGGGTGACCGGAATCCTTCTTGCAGCGGCAGGGACCCTCATTCAGGTTGGCCCCACATATAGGACAAAGGCCGGGACAATCTTCCCTGCAAATGTTTTTCATGGGCAGCGTCAGGTACACCTGTTCCCGAATGATGGCGTCCAGATCGACCGTCTCCCCGTTGATACACTCAACCTCCATGTCCTCTTCGAGAAGCTCCAGCTCCGCCTCATCGGGCCCGGTGGGACGAACCTGCAGGTACACCTGGAATGAGGATTCCAATTCCCAATGATAGGCCTCAAGACAACGGTCGCATCTTACCCGCGCCCCACCGGAGATCTCACCGTCCAAAAGATATTTGTCCCCAACTTTAGACACGTGGACGGTGACCTTCAAGGGCCTGTCCAGGCCCAGAATGGAATCCTCGGGTCCGTCCGAGGACCACCAGTTCGCGTCCAAGATCTCGCTGATCCGGGTCTCTTCAGGGAGGGTCCGAAGGTCGATGATCATGGGAAATAAACCTATTAAAGAACAATATATTTTGATTAAGCTTGAGATAAAATGAGTTACTATATAGCAACTGCTCATTTTGTCAAGTGAATTTCTGGAAATAAGGTGCTGCAAACATCGTGGCGGCTTGCCCCATAGCCGCCATGTATCGGATTTTACTGTTTTTTATTGACACCTGACCCCTTCCATTGATATATTTTAGAAAGTCCCAGCCTTACCCGACTTCCAAAGGTCATCACTTTCTAGACGCTTCATCCCGGGACAAATTGACCATGAGAGAGCATCGTCCATGTGGCTATACAGAGAAAGACTGAGCAGTTACGAGAAAATTCGCCGCTCCCTTTACGAGATTCTGAGAGACGCCCTGGAAGTGCGCCTGGTCAAAATATCGCTTCTCGATTCCTTTTACAAGCACATGAAACAAGGCGTGGAATACAGTTTTCCGGAAAAAAGCGAGCTCAAGCCCAAGTCCAAAAAAATGGAGAAGGAGTCAGGCCTTTTCAACACGTTCATTGTCATCTTCGCCGAAGGCATCATCAGTCCGGAACTCAAGAACTACATCCGCTTCTTCCCGGAGAACAAGGTCATCAAAAAAAACCTCGAATACCTTGTAGAACTCCCGATCAGTAAGAAATTCAATCAGAACCTCAGGTACTTTGACAAGGCCAACTTTCTGGACTTTCTGGAAAGCCTTCTGGACGTGGATTACGCCCTTCTGATTCAGCAAGATCCCACTCTCAAGAAGAAAAATCGGTATGCGCTGACCCACATGCACGTCAAAATCGACTGGCCCATTGCCGATGCCGCGGAAGATCTGGCCAAATGGTTGAGGTACATTCAGAACAATCTCTATGAGCGGGGGGACAAAGAAGCCCGCATCCTTCAAAACAAACTCTTCGAGCATTACGCGTGTCACCACAGCGTTGGGGGGCGACGAACAGCCGGTCTGATTGCAGCGCAGTTATTAAGGAAGCAGGATTTCATATCCACGGTCTTCGTGTCCAGCTCGGAGTCCCGCACCATGGTGAAGTACTCGGAGCGTGGTGTTTCAAAGTACTTCCTCATTCAGCTGACGGACGCGCAACTCACCGCCCTCGCCCAGAAAGAGGCCATGGATGACGAGTTCTTCAAGTCTGCCTATCTCTATCCGGCTGACGGCTTCCATGTGGGCATTTCTGAAGCGGTATACAGCTATACCCCCTATTCCAAACCCCCTGAAGATGGAAGGCTCAGGAAATGCAAACCCGCCTATAACTGGCTCAAGCTCAGGGATGAATTTCTTCACCCCAAGGACACGTCATACCAGCTAAGATCCATCAACTACAACTGGGTTTACACGGCCGAGTAATCCAACCACAAGGATGAATAGCAAAGGCGCCTCAAGAGCGGTGGGATTCGAAATGAGAAAGCTAGTGTTTGCCCATCTTTTCCATAACCCTTACCACAAACCACAGGTCCAGTCCCCTTTCCCACCTGAGCACGTAAACCTTGCCGTCGTCCGCCAAGACCTTGAAATAGTCGTGCTCTTCCCCGTACCACCGGTCGATAAGGCTGGTTACCTCCAGTTTGCGGTCGTCCATGACAAAATGAAGAGGCCTTTCGTTTGCCTTGTAACCCGAGTAGGCGACCACTTGAATCTTCTTGGGGGGTATCTCTTCCGGCATGGTCAGGCGCCTCCTCTCTGGCTGTGCTCGATCAGTATACGACCTGCACAAGACAGATGGCAACAGCTCTTTCCCGATCGCCAGCAAGGCATCATCTCCCTGCCGGGACGGGATTTCGCACAGCTCAACCTGTATCTCATAGGTGTCACCGCGGTCCCCGTCTCCTTCTTCAAGAGCACATCCATTATGTCTGGAGGCGGTGCTCTGATCTTTGAGGGTTCAAAAACTCAGGTGGATGTCGGAACCGGATATTCTACCAGGGCTTACGGGGCAGGAACCCTCAAAGATCAGACCACGGTATACTCCTGTGGATTCTCTTTTGGGATATGCTCTTTCAGAAAAAGACGGGACCCGCTCCTCGGGGCCCCCGCTGTCAACGCGATTTCGCACAGCTCAACTTGCATCTCATGCCTTGCTGGCGATCAGGAGTGCCGCCCTTCAAGCCAATGCATGGCATCACCGCTCGGACGCGCTCTCCTCCGTGGCGGTGCTCCTGGGTGTCGGCGGTGCGCAGATCAACCCTGACTGGCACATTCTGGACGCCTATGCGGCCTTGGTGGTGTCCTTGTTCATTTTCAAGGTGGGTCTGGAAGTTCTCATAAGCTCTGTCCGGGAGTTTACCGACACCGCGCCTGCCCCGGATATCATGGACCGGGTCCGTTCGTGCGCCAGTACCGTTCCCGGCGTCATTGAAACCCATGACATCCGCGTCAGAATGTCCGGGGGCCTTTACCAGATGGAGCTCCATGCGATGGTGGATGGGACTCTGACAGTCGTAGAAGGGCATCAGATCGCGAAGAAGATCGAAGCCTGCCTAAGGGAAGAGTTCGATGAACTCAGCCAGGTGATCATCCATGTTGACCCTTCAAAGGAATGAAGCAGGCAGCTTGTTTTTAGGGAATAATGAGAAACCCGTCCAGATGAGGTGGCCGTCGCTTTAGGAAAAATGCCAGAATGCCCCGACCTTTGGTCGGAGAGCCTCACTGACATCACGCCTTGTTAAGAAACGCCTGAAGCTCTTTGATGATATCAATCTTGGTCTCCGGGCTCGTACCGTCCTCAAACAAGAAATCGAGTAAGAATGCGATCTTGTAATCCACAGCCGAGGTTTTGTATTCCTGAATGGCGGATACGCTGACATCCTTGAGCTTCTCGAAGTTGTCCTGCTTAAACAGATCCGTCCGTCTCAAAATGAGATCGAGAGCCTCCTTGGCATCCACCGCATTTTCCAGAATCATCTCAATTCCATCCAGCTTTTTCACGGCTTTGATGATTTTTTCGCTCTCCACCTTGATTTTCATTGTTCTGACCCACCCTCATGGTTTCCAATTTTGTCGGCACATGAAAACCCGTCTTTCTTAATCATTATCTATCTTTGGAGATAATTCAAGAGATTTGGCGAAAATTTGATTTCCGAAGCCTTTTCCTGTAGGTTGCCTCCCCGTCTCGTGTTCCAGAAATTCTTATCATGATTCCCAAAAAGGGAATGGGCAAAATTGCGTTTTCAGGGGGCCGTTCCAAAGGCATGGGAGGTATGGTTGCGGGCTTCTGCCTTCGCCAAGGCTCCCCGCGGCGCTGCGCGGGACAAGCTGGCGCGACAAGGGACGACCACCTCTCCCGACGGCCCCTTCAGAAAAGGAACGATATGGACAGGGCCGTCGGGGGGAGGCCTCACAGATCCGCAACCCAAATTTCCTGGGAGCCTGTCGGATGCCCCTGCTCATCATCGGGGTCGGGGTGCTCCTCCTCATCTCCTTTTTTTCAAGTTCCTTTTGAACGGAAAATATGGCATATGTCCCCAAAAGGGCCCTACCTTTTCCAATTCCCCCGTGGCTCAGGAAAGGCATGACGTCAAATGGCTTGCACAACCATAAGCCCCGGGTTGACACCGGTCGTGGGTATTGTTGACCACTATGCAGACACGTGGCCAACATCAGATCGGAAATGATTTTCGATCTCAACCAAGACCCGGAATGGAGAAAATCCTTTATTAAACCAGGAAGATATGGTAAATATTAATGTTGCATCATTTTCGTCTCCCCGAGAAGGGCCGGGGCGACGGCGTCGTTTTCTCACTGAGACGCCTTGAATGTTCGGAAAGGCGGTCCGGGTTTTTCCGACCACGGTCCTTGAAACGGATCGTCAGTCTGGAATCACGTGGATCGGTGACAACGGTTCGGCATAGACGCAATCGGTCTCATCTCTGCTATGGGACTCAGGTCTGTTTTTTTCTTGGATTTTGGGGGATTCTGTGTCTGAAAAGCAGCATATCAAGCGTGCACTAAAGGAAGCGGAAATCTATCAAGCCCAGGGCCTTTTGGAGGAGGCGAAAGGAAAATACGAGGAACTCCTCAAATTCATCGGTGAAAGCCAGCACTTCTCAAACCATGAAAAGCTCATCGGGGCTGTAGAAGGCAAAATTCAGGTCTTGGATGAAGCCCTTTCAAAAATAGAGGGGACTCCCGTAACGCTCGAGCTTTCCCACAACGTTCAGGATCTGATCAAGAACCTCTTCACTTTTTCCCAAACTGAAGAAGCCGCCGCCATGGAAGGCGCGGTGGCTCTGGCCAAATTCGGCCAGTTTGAGCGGGCTCTGGACGAATTCAGAAGCCTCCTGGACCAGGGGGTCATGCCGGTCATGGCCGCCAAGAACATCGTCCGATGCTATCTCTCCATGAACGAGACGAACGCCGTTTTGGGTGAGTTCGAACAATGGCTCTCCCGGGAGCTTTTCTCCACCGAGGATCTCCAGGACGTTCGAACCTTCATTCAAGGAGCCCTGGAAAGGCAGGGCGTCGAGGTGAAGCTACCCGTGGTTGCTGTACCTAAGCAGGTCGGCGTCCAGGTCAAGGCCAAGAAAAACAAGAACAAAAAAGAAGAAGACCTGCTCCTGGACATCTCAGGCGTTTCTATTCGCTTTGACATAGGCCCTCTCAAGGGCCAAACCGTGGATTTTGATGTCGACTTTCAGTCGGCCAATACCGTGAGCATTGTCATTTCTGTGGACCAGAGGGAACTGGCGGAAAGCCTTGCCCCTGGCACCCGGCTGCCGGACATGCAGTGCTATTCTCCGATCACCGTGTTCCGAAGCCACGGCATTGTTTCCGGTAAAGCCACGGTCAAGCAGGGGCCGAGAAAAGGGGACTACATGGTGGACATTAAGATCGAAGGGGATTAGCCATGGAAGCAACCCTCTTACAAAGACCGGATTTTAAAATGACAAGGCAGGCCAAGGGAACTGTTCTCATGGCGCAAGGGGGGGGTATTCTGTAGGCTCTATGGCGGTTTTCAATGCAAAAGACAGGGTCATCGAGTGTAAACTCGTTTTCTACGGTCCCGGACGAGGCGGAAAAACAACGAACCTGGAATATATTTTCAAGGCATTCAACAAACACACTTCCGCAGAGATGGTCTCCATCAACACCCAGGGGGACCGGACCCTTTTCTTCGATTTCCTCCCCATCGGTCTGGGCAAAATCAGGGGGTGTGACGTGAAGATTCAGCTTTACACCGTGCCCGGTCAGCCCAAATATCGATCCACCAGGAAAATGGTGCTCAAGGGTGTGGACGGGGTGGTGTTCGTCGCCGATTCCCTAGAAATCCAAAGAAAACCCAATGTTGAATCCCTCAAGGACCTTGCGGAAAATCTTGCCGGGGAGAACAAGAACGTGTTCAAGATACCCCTCGTCATGCAGTTCAATAAACGGGACCTTGGCGATCAGGGGATACCCGTCATGCCGGAGGACTTGATGAACCGTGAACTGAACAGCAAGCTCAAGGCACCCTATCATCTGGCCAGTGCTTTGAAGGGAACTGGCGTTGGTGCAACCCTCAAGGAAGCGTTGCTCCTGACTTTGCGTCATCTCCAGCAAGAACTCCAATGGACCAAGTAGGGACTGACTATGACCGGAAAGGTGGTTCTATCAGGAGATCTGAGCTTTAACAGCCTTGCAGAGGTTTTCCAAATCCTCGGTGGAAACAACAGTACCGGTGTCCTTCGCATCTCCAGCCAGTATGCACCAAATCCCGGTATCGTCTATTTTATCAACGGTGATCCCATCAACGGCTCGGACGGGTCTTTGCATGGACTGGACGCCGTCTACGCCCTCTTCGGACGAACGGAAGGTAAATTCGAATTCCTAGAAGAAGAGGTCACCGTACAACGGACGATTAAGAAGGGACGGATGGAAATCGTCCTCGATGCCATGAGGATGCTCGACGACGACGTGATCAAAAAGGTTGGGCCGCCCAGTTTTGAACAGGCCCCGATCCCGGAAGAATACCAAGCAGGAAAAGGGGGCGGTGTATCGGTCCTCAAAGGACCTCCCGTTGACTTTCTTTACGTGGTTGACGAAGAGGACTTTTCAGACGGCAGGACGGTTGTCAACGAGGGCAGTCATGGCAAATGGCTCTGGGTCATCTTGGATGGGATGGTGAAGGTCACCAAGGAGACCCCTAAAGGACCCTTGACCGTCTCTCATATTGGCGAGGGATGCTTCATAGGCACTTTCGCATCCTTTCTTTTTCAAGAACATGCGAGAAATGCCTCCGTGATAGCCGTTGGTGAGGCTCGACTGGGCCTGTTAGATACCCAGCAACTCTCCGTGGAGTTCCGGGCCCTTTCTCCGGACTTGAGAAATGTCCTCGTGAGCATGGATGGTAGACTCCGAAAAATTACCGACAGGGTTGCTCAGCTTGCCGGAGAACGGAACGCCATGACCCAGTTGGCCAAAGGGAAAGAGCTTATCTTGAAAAAAGGATCGACCAAAGCCGGGGCTTACATCATCACCGGCGGCGAAGGCTGTCTCATGAGCCAGACCAAAAAGGGCCCCCTTTACCTCTTGACCCTCGAAAAAAATGATTTCTTCGGCAACCTACCCTTTCTGCACATGGGCCAAGAACCTCAGCAGGCAGCGGTCATGGCGCCCAAGCACCTGAAAGTGAAAGAACTCGATGTGGAAAGCCTCCAGAAAGAGTTCG
>SMTZ1_10006120_pt1 | contig 19680 bp, 15 predicted proteins | sample DeeMarSWOR136_30_FD_25667 | JGI IMG/M metagenome (IMG submission 25667)
ATAGCCATAATAATTGTCATTATTATATGGGGTACGGCGCAAGGCGCTTATTGGTTGATGATATTTCCCGTTTTTTCAGAAGTCATTGATGAATCCGTAGTAAAAACGGGAAAGCGCGAAGAGGGCACATACACAGGACTTCAGCAATTTTTTGGTCGCTTAGGGCTTATCATTCAAGTCATGAGCTTTGCGATAATACATGAACTTACTGGTTTTGTAGAAGGTGCTGAGACTCAAACACCTCTTGCAATATGGGGAATTCATATGCATTTAGCTTTAATTCCAATGATTTGTATCCTTCTTGGTGCCCTTGTTTTTTGGAGGTTATTTGATCTGAGCCCCGAAAAAGTTGCGGAACATCAGCATAAAATTAAACAAATGAATCTTTAGATCAAAAATATTTTTTTGTTTTTAATTTTAGAAAATTAGGAAATTTTGTACTAGGGATTTATTTAGGGAGTTTTTCTATAATATTGTTTATTTTTGAGATTTTGTAATAAAACTCTAGTTATCAAACAGAAAAAGTTTTTTTGTTTAGTTACTACATAAAAACTATGATTTCAAGAAGGATTGTAGAAAAGAATACACGAAGAGTATTAGAAACGAAAAAAGTAATTCGAAAAACGATTAATAATGTAGAGTTTATTAGAAAAGAAGGAAATTCATTTTTTTTCAAGGCCCCTATCATTTCAGAATCATATGAGAGCACGATTCTTCAGAATGAAGATATATCAGAAGAAATTAGAAATTTTGAGGTGCAAAATAAACTAGAAGCAATATTTTGTATTGAAATTATTTCGGATAGGATATTTCGCATTCGGTATAATGAAGGGGTTGTCCTAAAAGAAAATGAAACTCAATTGGTAGTAGGATCGTTTAAAGGACCCTTAAAACTCGAATTTAAAAAAAGTGATAAAGACATAGAAATTTTAACCAATGACTTAAAAATAAAAATCAATTTTAGACCTTTTAGTATTAAAGTTTTAGACCTTTATGATAAAAAATTATGTGGAATTAGCGGCCCTGAAAAAAATAAATTCAATAATTGGGATGCGTTTAATACTGGTATTTGTCCAGTTTTAGCTACAGGTATGCCTATTGGAGTGGAATGTTTTGATCTTGATCCTCAGGAAGCAATATACGGATTTGGCGAAAAATTCTCGAAACTAAATAAAGTGGGACAAACTGTGAATTTAATCATGAGTGGGAGTTGGGGTGTAACTACTCCACGCAGTTATAAAAACGTGCCCTTTTTCGTCAGTACTAAGGGATATGGGGTGTTTTTTAACCACTTAAGTCCATTAACGTGTTGGGTAGGTAGCATGAGTTCAGTCGATATCCAAATAGCGGTGGAAGATGATTTTTTAGATTATTATGTGATCACAGGGTCAATTAAAGAAGTTCTTTCTCAATACACGGATATTACTGGAAAAGGAGTTGTTCCTCCTAAATGGACATTTGGATATTGGCAAAGCAAACTTTCTTATTCTTCAGCCAACGAAACGCTAAAGATAGCAAGAAAACTTCGTAAAGCGGAAATTCCTTGCGATGTAATCCACCTAGATACTTTTTGGTTTAAAGAAGATTGGTATTGTGATCTCGAGATAGATAAGGAACGATTTCCTGATCCGGAGGGGTATTTTAACGAATTAAAAAAAATGGGATTTAAAGTATCCTTATGGCAACTTCCCTATGTCCCTGAAGGATCTCAATATTTTAAAGAACTAAAAGCCGTCGAAGGCTTTGTAAAAACAAAAGAAGGTATGATTTACGATATAGGATTATGCAATACTCCAGGATTTAAAGGAATTGTGGGTTGTATAGATTTTACAAATCCTAAAGCTGTTCAAGTTTATCAAAAATGGATTGGAAGACTTTTTCAACTCGGTGCTAAAGTTATTAAGTCTGATTTTGGCGAACATGCTCCTTTAGATGGGGAGTATTATGATGGAACTCCAGGACGTCGAATGCGTAATTTATATCCCCTTTTATATAATAAAACTCTTACTAAAATAACAAAAGAAATGACGGGTGGAACTTGTGTATGGGCAAGATCTGCCTGGGCCGGGAATCAACAGTATCCTGTTCACTGGGGGGGTGATAGCTCTACTAATTGGTATAATATGATCCCCCAACTCGAAGGAGGCCTATCTTTTGGATTATCAGGATTTCAATTTTGGAGCCAAGATATAGGAGGACATCTGGGAATGCCTAATAATGAGCTTCTTATTCGCTGGATGCAGCTAGGTTTATTTAATTCTCATAGCCGTATTCATGGCATGGGCAGGCGCGAAATTTATAAGTTTTCCTCAGAAATAGTAAGAATTTGTAAAAAATATATTCAGCAAAGATACCAATTAATTCCTTACATTTATGGATCAGCTATTGAATGTGTAGAAAAATCTATACCAATGTCAAGGGCATTGGTAATAGAATATCAAAATGATCCTACTGTTTGGAATATAGGAGATGAATTCTTGTTTGGCAGTTCTATACTTGTGGCTCCGATCACCGACGAATCAAATCAGCGTAAGGTTTATCTTCCCGAGGGAATATGGACTGATTGGTGGACAAATGAACGATTGATGGGAAAAAAATGGATTACTATTAATGTTGATATTGATAATTTACCTCTTTACATTCGCGAAGGAGCAATCATACCTATGGGTCCTGTTATGAATTATATCGACGAATTTGAAATTAAAGAGATTGGCTTAAAAATATCTTTGTTTGAAAGTGAGGGAAAATCTGCTTTTATCGTTCCCATTAATGATGAGAAAGTTTTAGTGGAATATATAGCCATAGATGGTAAACACGAAGTAAGAATAGGTAAAACAAGTATTAATTTTAAAATTGATGCATTAGGTGAGGATGAATCTAAGATCAAAGTCATTCGAGCCTAAACTATGTAAATCAACTGCGAGGTATTTAAATGAGGTATAAAATTGGCGTAATCGGACCGATTAATCTGGACCTAATAATTAGAGGAAAAGCTCCAACAGATATAAATGAATTATTGGACTGGGCAGATTTATCAGATGTTCATTGCGTAACAGCGGGCGCTGCTGGTAATGTAACACAAAATCTTAAAAAACTCGGAAATGAAATCCATTTGGTTTCATGTGTGGCAGATGATAATTTTGGTATGATACTTCTAAATTCATTACGAAAATTTGGAATAAAGACAGATTTTATCGAGATTGAAGAAGGAAAAGAAGGCGGGATCGCTATCTACATATTGCTATTTGGAAATAATAAACGCCCCGCGACTTTTAAATTGCCAACTCATCATGGTTGGCCTTATGAAATTAGCGATGATATGAAAAACTATCTATTGGAAACCGATTTATTACATTCTTCTGGATACTTGCATTTTTCTGATTTATGGAATGACAAATTTTTAAATCTATTCAAGGAAGCAAAAGAAAATGGAATAAAGACTTCTATGGATCCTCAATTTCCATTACAACCATTAGATCCCCCATGGATTAAAGTAATCAAACCATTGATTCCTTATACTGATATTTTCATGGTTGATGAAAGTGAAGCTAAAAACATAACGGGATTAAAGAATGTAAATGAGGCGGCAGATATGCTTATAGGTGAGGGATTTGAAATAGTAGCAATTAAATTGGGTGACAAGGGTGCTATAGTAGTAGATAATACTATAATGGAAGTATTACCGCCGATTCAACCTAGAGTGATTATTGATAGTATAGGCGCGGGAGATGCATTTGATGCCGGCTTTCTACAAGGATTATTAGAGGGTAAAAATATAAAACAAGCTGGGAAAATGGGGATTAAAGCTGCTTCAATGAGTTTAGAGGGTATTGATAGTACAGAAAAATTTCCCACGAGAAATTTATTAGATGTTTGAATTGAATATTTACCCATAAGACAATTATTTTAGAACAATATTGATTTTTTTAAGGTCTTCCTTTACATTAACAGAGATATAGCTATCATCAATCATTATATGATCTAAATCTTTAGTAATGTCCTGTTCGTTAAATAAGACAACCGATTCCTCTTTCCACCATTTAGGTTTTATGATTTTTAATTTCAGATCTTTAGTATATTTAAGATTAAGCTCAATTTTAAATAAATGTGATGAGGATTCTAATGAGATTAAAGGAGATTTAAATTGGAAATTTATATTATCTAATTTTGGATGGATAGTTAGGGAATTATAGTCAGCTTCAATTCCAGAGATCTTTATGACAGATAAAAGATAACACGCGTGGACATTAAGATTCATCAGCGGAAAATCGCACATAGGGGTAAGAAGATGGTAAAAAGCTTCACCTGCGTTTTCAGCATAATCGGCAATATAAGCATCAGGTCCGCTCCAGATCCCGTACCAAGTATCCGGATATGCTTCTGCTCTTAGTGTTAACGAATTTTTTTTTAAGGAATTATAGGCCTTTTCTTTATCATATTGGGAATACCCCCATGTTAGCAATGAATTCATAGCATGCCATACTCCCCCATTAACGTCCCATCCTTTCGGTAAAATTTTATGCGGTGTTTTTTCAGGAGGAAATGAGATAAACTGCCCGATAGGTGATGGTTTATCTAAATTATTATAAATTGCATCAATCAAGATGTAAGCTTGTTCTTTTTCTAAAATCTTTGAAATTAAAAGCCAATTATGGTGTTCTAAATATATATTATTATCTCCTATGGGATTACCGTTTCCATCCCACCCTCTATAGAACCATTTGCCATTCCAAGACTTCATAACAGCCAGTTTTAACTTATCATATTTTTCTTTAGATAAGTTGGCTAAATCATTATTATATTTTTCAAATAAAGGAATAGCTTTAGGGATAATATAAAGAGTAAATGCAGAATTAAAGTTTGATTCACCGTATCTTATAAATTTCTTGCGGTCTTTTACCATTAACGAGATACCATCGGACCAATCTCCATCATTACATTTGATTAATCCATGCTCTCCAATACCCACCTTATCGGAAAATAAATAATCAAATGCAATATAGAGTTTTTCAAGGACTGTTGATTCTTTCTTAGTATCTCTTGAATAAAAAGGGATTTTTTCTTGTAAAAAGGTAAAATCCCTTGTTGTGTAGATGTATTCGAGTATTCCCCATATCAGAAAAATATAGAGATCCGACGGTTTCGCATGAACAGATTGTGTAAAAGTTTTAGCAAATCCATAAATACTGTAAGGCAATTTACCATCTGGACGCATGAAGGAAATGGCATATGTCAAATACTCTTTAGCTAATTGAGGATCTATAAAAATGATTGAATAAAGAAATAACATATAATCTCTTATTGCTCCATCAAGTCCGTGCCCAAATAAATACACTGAACCTTGAGGAAATTTATGTAATCCAAAATATTCATCAAAAAAACAAGAACTCCGAGTATAATATGAATGCCATTTGGTTTCTCGTGTTAACCATAAATCTTTTTCACAATTAAGTTCTATTAAGGAATGCTTCCAATTCTCAGCGTTCCACTTAAGTATTGACGCTTCTGAAGTGATTTCACGATATTTCTCTATTAAATCGGGTATATGTTCCTTTTTACTGTATCCAAAGATTATTGTAGTTTTATGTACTTCTTTTGGTTCTAAATCAATTTCAGTACCAATTCCCAAACATGGATTCTTGATATTTTTAAGTTCAATTGGTTCAAGGATTTCTGATTTTTCCCATAAGAATTTTATATTATTATTTTTATTAATAATGCTTTTGGAATTCCAAATAATCTTTGTAGCTTTTCCCTCAATCATCGATAAAAAAATCGACTTTGGATAATAATTGTGTTTAGATGGTTCGTCTGGTTTATTAGGCGGATTTTTTTTATAGTTTGGTGTAAGATAAATTGATTGTGAGTCTGAATGATAAGAACAATTAAAATTGAATTTGCTATCAAACTTTTGCCTTGAACCATCTGTATCGGTTCTGGTTAATTTCTGTGAAATCTTAATTAGCTTACCTATAAAATTAAGAATTTTACTTTTACCGAACTTCTTTCTATTTTTAGCAGTCACGACCAAGGATCTTAATATATGATGTAGATAGATATCCCAAAGATCAACAATTTTAATATTTTTAATTAATTCATGCTCAGAATTATTTGAAATAATGATTTCTGAAATCAAAACAGGATCATCTGAAAATGGAGTACAGATATTATGAGTTATTTCTAAATTTTTTTTTTGAAACTTTTTTTGAAAATATCCTATTCCGAAAATTCTTTTATAATTATATTTTCTATTAGAATTTTCATCATCATATAAATCAGACCATAATTCTCTGGAATCTTCTTTGCTAAAAAAAGCAATTCCTCCTCCAATTTTTTTCTTTTTCTCCTCCCTATATGTTAGCCATTGAAATCCCCGACTCGATTCTAAAACCTGAATATAACCACCATTATGAGCAGTTGCTGTTATTCTATCATTTCCGATTTGATGAAAATGATCAATTGAATAACCATAGGTAGTAGGAGTTTTTGCTATTGGTGAAATTAATTGATTACAAGTGTAATTATAAGCTGGTAATCCATAATTATCTTCAATCCATTCTCCAAAATTACCGTTACCCATCATAATGCTCATCTTTTATTTAAGTATTTGATAATTTATACTTTGATCATGTCGATTTCAAAATAGATTATAAAAAACTATTTGTAATGAAAAAGGACCAAATTTAACGAGCTTTTATAAAGACAATAGGCTATTATTCTTCTTTTCTAATTAATGCAATGCTATCTATTGGAATGTACATAACACTATTGTGTTTAGTATCCTTAAATATTATAACGTGTTCTCCAACAGATTCAATTATACCTAGATGAACGCAGTAGGCTTCTGGCAAGTCTTTTATGTATACTCTAATCGCTTTTCCCTTTATTTCCTCTAATCTATGTTTAGGAATCATATTACATACAACATTAAGATACTTAATTAGAATAAGTATGCTTTGAATTTATAAAATTTTAACTATTTTTAATATAAGCACTTTTAATGGATTAAAGATATTTCTTCTTAATTTTTTTTATTAGTAAAGATAATAAATACCTTCATTCAATACTTGCGTGCCTTTTATCTATATCCAATTCAGTAACTCCTAAGATGTTCATTAGTGTTCCACCAATTGAATCTAATACCGATAATGTAGATATATCAAAAAGACTTGTATATGGAGCTAATGTATCTTGAGAAATAGCTTTATCTTTGCTCTTTCCTTTTATTTGTATAACACAATCGGATATTTTTCCAATAGTGCTGTTGATATTACCGGTTAATAAAGCGATTTTGCCACCAATTTCTTTCGCTTTATGGGCTATAGCGACCGGTGAAGTTGTCTCCCCTGAACCACTTATAATAACAACCAAATCCTTGTGTGTATATTGATGGGTAACAGCATCAGATACAAAACAGGATTTAATTCCTAAATGCATTAATCTCTGGGCAAAACAACGACCAATAAAGCCAGATCTTCCAGCTCCATAGACAAATACCATATTATTAGATTTTTTTATTTGAACTATTAAATCGATTAAATGCACTATAGATTTATTATCAATTACCTCTTCATTTGTTTTCACTTGATCGGCAATTTCAATCATTGTTTTATGAAACGCATCTTCGCCATTGTTCTACTGTTTCCTTCGGCCCTAACCCGATAAGCAAATCGCCTTTTTCAAACACAAAATCAGTTTTAAAACTATAAATCCATTTATCTTCTCTTTTTAATGCTATAATGTGAAAACCCCTCTTATAACGGCTGTCTTGAAGTTCATAATACGATTTTCCTTTAAAATATGAATCTTCGGATAATTTTTCTCGGACTACAATTTCTTCAGTTTCTCTAATAGCCGTTTGTAAAATTCTATGGGGTTCAAAACCTTTAATGATGTTTTCAGCTATATTTGCGGCAGCATCGGCTATTAATTCACAAGAGAAGATAATTCTCATAATGCCCGTAAGATCCCGAGGAGATTTAGTTAAATGAGCAAAATCCAAAAGATCCTTCTCAAATGCTATATTTAGCCCGTCCATTAATTCTTCCATTTCAAGAATATCTTCTGCCAATTCATAATTATTAAAGAACAAAGCTGCCAATGCTAACTCGATCATAGTTTCGGAAATGTCTGTTATTTGAACGTAGGTTCTTTTAAGTTCAATTAATTGTTCATAAATTTTTTCATTTTCAAAATCAAAATCAATCTTCCCTTTTTCGTTTCCGATTTCAAAAGAAATAGGTTCTTCATCACAGCAAAGTTTTTTCATTTCAATAATCGGCTCGATTTCACCCTTTATTATTAAAATATCATTTTCCATTATTATTTCATCTTTACTAAACAACCACTGATCATCTCTTTTTATGGCAATTAAATTAACACCATACTGAGATCTAAAGTGTATTTCATGCCGGTTTTTTCCAATAAATTCGCATTCCTTTTTTACCACTATTTTAACTATTGGTTCAGGTACACCCCAAATCCCAAAAAATTGGGTAAAATCTGTTATATCGCTATTAATATAAACAACCCTCGCAATATCAGATAAGGCGTCGCTTATTTTGTCTATCGAGTAGCCCATAACTACAATAGGTTCTAGACTTCCTGCTTCTTTAATTCCACCCGCTTGAGTTTGAATAATTTGAAAAGTTAATAAATACGTTAATTCATGGATTTTTTTTTCCAGTTTGTATACCTCATCTGCCAATTCTTTACTTCCAAATTTTATTGAAGAATAAGATAAATCTATCATGAAATCTATTGTCTGTTTCATCTCTTTTAAGATATCTTTAACAGATAGGGGCTTATACCTAAACTTTTTCTTAGGTTCCATATCGTTTTATTCACTCATATTTTTGTATATATTTTTTCTATATAAATATTATGATAAAAATAATCAATAATAGCGGGGTAAGAAAGTCCGCTAATGATGTTACAAAAGGGATTAACAGGTTATTTGGATCTTTTCCTTTTTTAAACAAATAAATTGAACATATAAATAAAAATATAAATAAACAAAAAAATAGCGATAGAATTGTCATAATTATAATTAAGAAGATTAGAAACGGATTGATTATCCTAATTCCAGTAGAAATTCCTATTATATATCCTAAAAATATTAAAACTAATAAACTTAACAAAACAGTAATCAATAAACCTATAAAGTCTTCCTTCAATCTTTTGGAATTTTTTAGCTTAGGTGGAATTGACCCGATATATAAGTGAGTTGTTAACCGAGAAACTAAGACCGTAGAAATGTCACCTACTAAAGAATTGAGTGAGGGTAAAATTAAGAGAATAATTGGTATTGCATAGAGGAGTTTCTCATTAAAAGATAAAAGGGTACCTGAAAAAATTCCTATAATAGAGGATATGACTACAATAACTATTGATTCCTTGAAAATCTTTTTATAATACTCCATTTTAAGGTACCCCCAGCAATATTAAAGTGATATAAAAGAAAACAACCATTGAAAAATCCCCTACTGCTGTCATGATTGGATTCACAACGTTATTTGGGTTAAGTCCGTATTTGAAAGCCATATAATTTAAAATCGTAGATATAGGTATTGAGATGGATAAAGTTAACAATATCGAGATTAAAGGAATTAAAATGAGAATTTCCAAAGGAATAAGGGAAACTCTAATTAAGAAAATATCTATAACGATTCCAAACATACCTATTAATAAAGCAGTTATTATTGATAATGTAAGAGTTGCAGATACATTTTCAATCCATGATCTCTTATTAAGGTCCCCAATAATTAAATCATTCGACGTTCGAGCTATAAAAGGTCCAGAAATATTTCCTCTTAATGATAATAAAGCAGGGATAATAAGTATTAGAATTATAAAACTTTTAAAAGGTAAAATTAGTATGATAAGTACAATTCCAGCTAAAATATCACCGATAATAGAGACAATCTCCGAAGGGAACGTTTCTTTAACAATTTTTCCCTTAGAATCTTGACTCTCCATCTTTTAACCTCTAAATTGATGATTAAAAAATTACAATTACTCTCTGTCATAATATAATAATTGTTTTAATCTTGAAGATTATTAAAAATTTCTCAATTCTATTTTATATTATATTTTAACTTCATAATAATCGCTAAGGCGATAAGAATCATAAGATTTACACTCCCTAATATGAAAAACATATTTGGAGAATAGAGATTGGCAAAATATCCCCCAATTAATGCACCTAAGAAATTTCCAAACCATCCTAAACTTAAAACTAACCCGAATCCGAATCCGATTCGTTTTGGATGCACAAAGTTATTGACTGCCGATAAGAGTTGGGGATAAATAATATAAAGTAAAAAGCCCACAATTCCAAAAAAGATCAGAGTTATAATCAAATCACTCGTATTTATATAAATATATAATGAAAAAAGGCAGATCAATAAAATGCTAACCAAAAATATGGATTTACTCATCCCAAGCTTAGATTTAAAAACACCTGAGAAGTAAGCTCCGATTACACCCAAAAGAATTGTAAAACCTAATATTAATCCAGAAAATTCGGAAACTAGGCCGGTTTTTTCAACTCTGAGAAAAGTTGCCAGATTGGTTATTACCATTGTATATATCGCAGCATAAATCATATAAGTAGCAATAATTAAAAGTATCAAAAATTTTTCGGGTCTGTTTTCCTCATAATTGTCCATGTTTAAATTAAAATTATTGGTATCTAAATAAAACTCCTCAAATTTAATCTTTCTAAAATTAAAAATGATTATTATAAACAAAGTAAAAATTATTAATGACCAAATTATTAAAGCCAATTGCCAAGTAAAAATAATAATTGCAATTACAGATAAAAACACAGCAATACATTTTCCCATATCTCCTGCTGCACCCATACGTCCTAACATTATATCTCTTTGTTCAATATACATTTTGCTTGTCGTTGCATAAGAAATAGAGTGCTGAAATCCTAAAGCGATGCCGATAAGTGTGGCAAATATTAATAGACTTATAAAATCATAAGAAAATATAATTAAAAATGAGGCTAAGGCCAAAAGTAATATTCCTATTTTTAATAAAATTTCAGAATATTTATCCGTGAAATATCCTACAACAATTTGGGATAAAGTTAATGCTAATGCATTAAATGCAAAGATCAGCCCAGTCTGAAACCAATTTAAATGAAATGTTATGAAAAAACCTGCCATTAATATGGGCAGAATAAAAGTGATTCCATCATTTAAAAAATGATATGAATAGAGTCGTTTCTGAATATAATTTCTTTTATCTTTTTGCTTCCTCATTAACTTTATAAGCGCTTAATTAAATAAAAAGATCTTCAAATTCAATATTTTCACAATAAGGTCATCCAGTCGGGGTTTATTTGATCTACTTGTTTCTTGTCTAACATCTAATTATATCCCCGAGCACGCGTTTTAATAAATAAAAAGAAATAATAAAAATTAAAAAAATATTATACAATAATATTTAGGCAAATAAAGCTTCTTCAAAACCCAAAACATACGCAAAATATAGACAACTTAAAGCTGCGATTATAATTAATATGAAAAGAGTTAATTTTCCTTTTTTGGTTTGAAAGAATCCGCCAGTATCATCAATCATTTCCGGACGATTCATATATTTCAAATTAGTGATCTCAGGTTTTCTAATCTGCATTGTACCTAACGGCATAAATTCACTTGCATGAATTCTTACGTTATTTACCCATCTCTCATGATAGTATGATAAATATACTATTGACACTAAAAAGGGTGCTGCAGCGCACATACCGACTATAAGAACAAACCATAAAAGTGTGGTGGTATATAATCGAATTGCTAGTTCAGGTCGTGACATCAATTCTCCATAGCTCATCTGCTCACCGCCAGTTAAGAGGGCTGTTGCTAATTCTTGAGCTAAATTAAATGCCAAAACGATTCCAAAGAATCCCAGAATTTTACTGATTGGTCCCGTTCTTAAATAGTAGCCTAAACGAACAGTGTCCTGATTTTCGTTAATTCTATATGCTTGAGTATCTTCAGCTATCCAAAATACGGGCATAATAAATGTCAGAATAAGTAAAGTAAAGGGACCCATATATATAGCTATATCAATCATCAATTCTTCAATATTCCAATACCATTCATATTGGGTAATATAAGGGTCATATATCACCGACCATAGAAATGGCGCAGTAATCTGAGCGATAATAACACTCATACCCAAAGAAATAAATAGGACTTCCATCACCCTTTTAATAAAAATCTTTAAATGAAGAAAATCACTCCCCAAATCTAAATCTACTGGATAAGCTTCGAGATAATAAATATCTTGGGTTCTCAAGGGATATCCAAGAAAAAATTCAGTTAATTTTGGCCTTTTTTTCTCTACTGTTTTTCTCAAGTATTTTACTATGCTGGTTGAGGCTATTCGTGAGCCGACTTGACCCCACGCTAATATAGGGACAATCGTAATCACCAGAAAAATGAGAGGTACGAAATAGTAGGGAAAAATGGGATATGTTTCGATATCATAATATTCGGGATAAAAAACAAGCATATAGAATCCAGTGAAATAAAAGAATTGGATAAAGAAAAGAACGGCAAAAATGGCAAAAAGAATTATTCGTCTTTTTTTGGGTAAAATTACATCGAATTTGTCATCGGCACTCTCTACATTCAAATGAATAGGTTTCCTTTGATAAAGGAATCCCTCTTCTTCTGAGCTATTTTTTTTTTCTATATAATCTTTATTATTATTAGACATAGATATTAATTAAGATATTTGTCTTTAAAAATTTTTTAGGTTATATAATTAAATTCTTAATAAAAATGAAAACAGATAACTATTTATTATTATTTCAGAATATCAAATACAAAAAAATATAAACCATAAATTTAAATTGCTAAGTTCAAGTGAATATGAATATTTTTAATGTAGTAATGGTTGAAAATATGTTATTCTATTCAATTATTTTTAATTAAAACCTAAATAATGATTGAACTCAATAACTTCAATTTGAGGGAAAATAAGTTTCTACCGTCTTAAAATGCTGAAGGACACTCTTGAATAAAAACTAAAATTGATATGTTTTTTATAAAATCAAAAATTTTTCAATTTCCAGATTTTCATAATAAGGTCATCCACTGAGGATTTATTTGATGCAGAGCCTTTTCAATTTCTTGTCTAACATCCCAATTATCGTCACCGAGTGCACTTATAAGTGGATCTATCGCTTTAGGGTCTCCAATTTCCCCTAACGCTCTTACAGCGGCAATTCGGATTTTGGGGTCACTGTCATTCAATAAAGTAGTTATTGGAGTAAGATCTTTTACTTTTTTAAGTTTTCCAAGGGATTTAGTAGCCCAGGATTTTACGTACACATCTTCATCATTTATGCAAGAGATTAAAGGACCTAATGCTTCATCAGTGCCAATTTTAGTTAGTAGTTTTACAGATTCTCTTCTTAATCTCCAATCCTTACTATTTAAAATAATTTTAGCTCGTTCTATGAACCTCTTTCGCAACTCTGGATCATCATATTTGGATAAAGCGTTTGTCGCTTCCCTTCTCACACCAGCCTTTTCATCATTAAGTAAGTCTAAAAGCATATTAATATGAGCTTTATCTCCAATTTTTCCTATTATTTTAGCACTAAACTTCCTTATTTGCCACTCCTTAGCATTTAAACCTTCTAGAATTAAATCATGAACCTTATTGTTTGAAATTTTGATTATAGCATTATATGCCAAACTTCTAATTCTTGAGTCCTTACTATTAAGCAATTTTATTAAGATACGCATGGCATCGGGATCATCGCCCGCACCAGATAACAATTTAACTGCTTCTCTTCTGGCTAAAAGATTTCTTTTGTTTAAAACCTCATAGACCTCTTTAAATTGGTTAGATTCAACTAAAATTTTATCAAGGGCTTTTACTGCTTGCTTTCTAATGTCCTCATCTTTTTCTTTTAATAATTCCAATAATGGTTTTATACTTCTTTTACTACCAATTCTACCCAATACGTTTATAGCAGTAATTTTTACCTCAGGATTCTCATCCTTCAGAATCTTTATAATATGGGAAATTCTATTTCCAGGGATTATCTTTTCTAATGCTTTAATAGAATTCTTTCGTACTATTGGATTGGGATCACTCAATTGTTCAATGAGAGGATTCACTGCTTCCTTATTTCCTATTTTTCCTAAAATTTTTGGTATAGCTTTTTTAATATTTAGATTTTCGTCATAAAGGTATTTGGCGATCTGCTGGATCTCTGCCTTTTTGCTGGTTTTTACAATCACATCAATTAATATTTGTTGTAACTCTTTATTACGAAATTGTAATAAATCAATTAATGCGTCTAATGCATTAATTTGACCCTCAAGAATAATAACAGAGGATTTTTTAACTTCAATATTAGAATCTCCTAATGCCTCGGTTAAAAATTCCAGAGAATTTAATTTATCTATTTTACCGACGGCTTCAATTATTCTTTTTCTTACTTTCCAATCTTTTTCATTCCGATATTGGTTTTTTAAAAATGAGATCCCTTCTTTATTATAACATTCAGAGAGTATTTCTATAAACTTAAGTTTCGCATCTGAATGCGATTCATTTAAATATGTACTTTTGATCTCTTGGAAATGAATATTGTCTTTAAAATGGATTAGATTTTCCAAAGCTTTAATTCTTCTTTCGGGTTCATTAGCAGTTACTAGAATCGATATAAGAACTTCAGAAGCTTTTTCCGGTTCCATTTCACGAACATTGTCAAAGATTACTCCATCATCAAATCCCAATAGAAAAACCTAATAATCAATCCTTTCAGTTAAAAATAGAAAAAAAATACATTTATTTATGTATTTACAAAAACATAATAAATTCTAAACTGCAGAATTTTGAAATTTAAAAATTTAATTGAAGTGTTTATTTCATGATTTTTTTCATAATTATAGCGATTCTTATTTTAGTAGGTACGTTGACTATTTTTCTAAAATATAGGGAAACTAAATATAAATACCTTATATATATTTTTGCGGTTACATTCGCAAGTGCTCTATTTTTTGTTCCTTATTTCGACCCTCTTCAATTACCAGGATTTTGGGCTTCTGTTATCCTACAAAATTCAGATCCCACACTATACGGCTTCATAGTGGGATTAATTGTAATAAATTGCGGGATATATGGGATACATATATTCTTATCTAGTGCAAATTTGTTAAGAGCTGAAAGATATAGAGGCAGATTAATTACTATAGGTCAATTTTCAAAAAGACGCTTTCCAATCTATGTATCATATCATCTTATAGGATTATCTTATCTTATATTAATGGGTTCAGCAACAGGAGTAACATTCTTGAGTTTGATGATGGTTTTTTTGTTTTCAGATACTGCTCAGATTGAAAAAAATAGATTAATACCCAGATATAAAAATGAGTACTACATATATCAAAATAAAGTTCCTAAAAGGATGTATTCACGAGAAATTCTTATTATTTTAATTGTTGAATATATTTTATTTTTAATCGGAGTTATTTTCACCTTTATACTATGATTTTTAGATTACTGTAATCTTAATATTACTGATTATCTTTTTAATAACTAACTATGGGATTTGAAAGATATGAATCGAGATTTCAAGCTGGAGAAATTTTGGCTGATATTATCAGGCAAAAAAATGAAAATCTTCATAATTTTGCTATAAAAAATCCCAATCAATTCTTTTGTTTTGCAATTCCGAATGGTGGAGTACCTGTGGTGGAGGGCCTCTGTTCCAAACTTGGTATCGGATATGACTTGCTAATTGTAAGGAAAATCAAAATCCCTTTCAATACTGAAGCAGGATTCGGTTCGGTGACCACTGATGGGACAATCTTAATTAATGAAGAGCTGCTTAGTCATTTGAATCTGTCCGATCGCGAAGTGAATAATTCCATTGAATTAACGAAAAAAGAAATTAGTGAGCGGCTTAAATTTTACCATAAAGAGGTAAATTTAGAAAATTTTTATAGGCAATCTATCAATGAAAGATGCATCTTCATGATTGACGATGGATTGGCTTCAGGTTTTACCATGCTCGCTGCAATTAAGATGGTAAGAAAATATAGTCCTAAAAAGATCTTCGTAGCCGTCCCAACTAGTCCCTTAAGTTCTGTTCAACGGGTTTCACCACACATTGATGATTTATTTTGCCCTAATGTAAGGAATGTATGGAGATTTGCCGTGGCAGATGCGTATAAACATTGGTATGACGTACCCGAATCGGAAGTATTAGAAATTATAAATAGTTCGAAATATTATCTTAAGAGATAAAATCTGAAAATAACAATTTACAATGAATAGAAGAGAACGCGTAAAAAAAGCCTTTCACTTTGATCGCCCTGATAGAGTGCCTTTCGTTGGATTAACAGTACAATCTGATTTTTATCCTATAGAGCCTAATATTCCAATTACATTTCAACCAGAAAATTATCCCCCACACCCTAATGGGGGGGATACTACAATTAAGAATGCTGCTTATCGAAGGGAGATTTACGATTGGAAAAGAGAAATTAGAGAAAAATTGGGATATCCTGAACATTGGTGGGAGACCCCTCATGATAGTATAGATGAGTTTGGTGTGATATGGCGATCTTCAGGAACAGAAAGTGGTGATAAAACAAAGGGGCATCCCTATAAAGGACCCTTTCAAGACGAGGGTACAGGTGAGGGATGGGATAACTTTAACAATTATATCTTTCCTGATGCGGGAGATCCCAAACGCTATACAATAATACAGTCTGGAAGATGGAAAGAAATTGCAGAGGATCGATATTTATTAGGTTCGATAAATATTAACGGAATTTTTAATAAATGCACTCAATTGAGAGGTTTTAGCGAACTTTTAATAGATTTAGTGCGACCTAACAGAAATATAAAAAAATTAAATCTTTTAATTAATGCTATTGTCTCTTTTAGCTTAATTACAATTGAAAAAATGAAAGAATACTGCAAACCATTAGACTCTATTTTTATTGCTGATGATTTTGGGACTCAAAAATCGGCATTTGTAAGCCCAAGAATATTTAAAAAATTCTTTAAGGAACCATACAGAAAAATTGTCAGTTTAACTCATGATTTAGGTATGGATTTTATCCTTCATTCTTGCGGTGATGTACTTGGTCTGATTCCAGAGTTTGTGGATATAGGAATTGATGTTTTGGAATTTGATAGCCCTCATATGACCGGAGTTGAAAATTTTAAAAAATTTGCTCAAGAAAGAAAATTGGCATTTTGGTTGAGTTCCAACATACAAAGCACTTTTATTCAAGGAACACCTCAAGATATTGAAGAAGAAGTGAAATATTATATCAAAGAGGTTGGAAACAATGAAGGGGGATTAGCTATTTTTGAATACACTGATTTTGATGCAATTCAAGCCCCAAAAAGAAATGTGCGAGCCCAGAGAAAAGCTGTACAAAAATGGGGAAATTATAACGAAAATGGTATCATAGATTGGTTAGTCTAAATTTTTTTCTAAATGACCCTATTTTAAATATTATACTTAAAAAATTATAAAATCAAAAAAAAGAAAAGTAAAAAAATAGAAAAATCTTAGGAACTTACCAATCGGAACAACAATGAGCCATGTGGGATGAAGAATTCGTCCTTTCGCTTAACAACGACGGTATGAAAATACTCAGCTAGACCTAAAAAGCCCCGTATTACACTCTCATCTTCTTCGAATTTGAATGTAATATTTGATATTGCCGAACCTGTATTAAAGGCAACCTTTTCATAAACCCTCTCATCTATTAAAGGAATTTTTAGCTCATTTACAATTTCATAGACTCTTTTGATGAAGAGCTCTTTCTTTGCGATGATTTACCACCTTTTTATTAAATTCTTTAAGGTTTTTTTAATTTTAGTTATTCTAATTTAAGAAAATTTTATTAATTGAATTTTTTGAAATTATCAATTTTTGATATTGTTAAATATATTATGAAGTAATTATATTTATAAATTTACTATTCCTAATCTGAAGTATTTTGAGAAAAAAATTAAAAAATACTTAAAAATAATAACTATTTAAAGAGAAAAAAATCTCTTATAACTCTCGTATTTCTTTGATTTTTTTAGCTTTAATCAATTGAAATTGGATATTTCCCATATTTATTAACTGCTTTTAAGATAGTAGGGACTGAAGCATATAAGTGCATTATTGAAGGAAATCCTTCTGATATTCCCAATAAAAATCTATCTCCGGGAGCAGCACTTTTAAGAATTTCAATAGTCTTTTTCCGAACAGTACTTTGTCCTTGAAGAGCAACGGGTTCAGGAAAATTAGCCCAAATAATTTTATCCTTCCATTTTTTTCTTGCCTCTTCAATAGGTAAATCTCCAACCGGAGGTGGAGTGAAACTCTCAATAACATCAATTCTCGTTTTAGGTATAAGATCCACGAGGCATTTTAATGCTCCATCCATATGAACTACATATATTTTATCATGTTTATGAAGGAGATCTGCAACTTCATTGTAAAATGGAATGTTATATTTCTCAAATAAGGGTGGACTTGTAACAAGACCTGTCACATTATCAGGACCCCAAATTACTTCCGCTGGAGATTCTGCAGCAATTTTGTAGACCTCTAATTCTTTCTTATATATAAGATGATAAAGTTCATCAAATTCTTTACGATGAGTGTAATAGTCAATTGATAGTCTTTTAGTTCCCATTAACATTATCATTGATTGAAAGGGACTCTTAGGCAAAAATGTTGGGACAATACCATAATTGCCAATTATCATTTGCATCTCTTTGATTTCATTATAATAAGGTGTATATTCAGAATCCTCAATAAGACTTTTGATTACCTCATAATCATCAAGATTCTTAATAATATACCCGTCCTCAGGAAACCAAGGCAGCTGTATAGATAAATCTAGCCCAGGGACTTTTGCCATGAATTTTATACTCCCTACTGGGGTGTTGAGATTACCTGTAATTTCATGGGGTGTATTCATTGCCATGAGAAGATCAACGGGAGCCCAGGAGGTAACATTACCATAATGATGTATTATATCCATCGAAGCATTAGGGCAAATTACTTTATGTGTTTGAGTTATCATATTAGCATGTAAACATAGACCATTATCTAAAAGTTTTCGCCAAGGCTCATACAAGGCTAATCCCGCTATATTTAGAGTTTCAACATATACAGAAAAGGGAATCATATCTGGTTCTTCATGACGGAGAACAGCCATAATTCTCTCTTTAGGATTCATTTTTCAATCCACCTCTTACAGATATTGACTCCTTCTATTGCATTACGAGCAAAGGCATCCGCCCCTATATCATCAACGAATTCTTGAGTAATGGGAGCCCCTCCTACAATTACTCTCACTTGATTCCGGAGTTTCGCTTCTTCAAGGGCTTTCATAGCCTTTTTTAATTCTGGCATTGTGGAGCTTATTAAAGTTGATAAAGCAAGAATCGTAGGTTTCTCTTTGCGAATCGCTTCTAATATTTTTTCTTCACCTACGTCGACCCCTAAATCAATAACTTCGAAGCCTTCAGCTTGTAGAAAATTTTTAACTATATTTTTACCAATATCGTGAAGATCACCCTTACCGGTACCAATGACAATTTTTCCGAGTGATTTCTTGTCACCTCTTTCCTTTATTTTAGGGTCAAGTATTTTCATTGTCTCCTTTATAATTTCTCCAG
>SMTZ1_10002211_pt1 | contig 19675 bp, 15 predicted proteins | sample DeeMarSWOR136_30_FD_25667 | JGI IMG/M metagenome (IMG submission 25667)
TCGAATGTAATAGGGATATTAGAGGGAAGTGATCCTGAATTGAAAAATGAAGTCATCATCCTCGGCGGACATCTGGATCACCTGGGCAGGTGTTATGAAATTATGCCTGGGGCGAATGACAATGCTTCGGCAGTCGCGGTTATGCTAGGGGTGGCAGAGGCATTGACAAAATTGTCAGAACCACCCAAACGATCGATTATGTTCAATTGTTTCGGCGCTGAGGAACAGGCTGTGGTTGGATCACAATTTTATCTTGATCATCCCAAATTTCCCTTGGAAAAGACAGTCTGTCTGATCAACATGGATGGAGTCGGCTGCGGTGATAAACTAACAGCTTTAGCAGCAAAAAATTTTCCAGCATTATGGGAATTTTTTAAATCTACCAATGACAAATTCATTCATCGGTTTATTAAAACGCCCTATTTTTCCAACCTTGCCCGACCGAGATTGGATGCGGCTCTGTTTATGTGGGAGGATATTCCAACGATTTCGTTTTCTGCTTATGGATCGAAATCGTATTATCACACACCAAAAGATGATATCTCGACAATTACACCTGAAATTTTGGAAGACCTAGCGCAGCTCGTGTTTCTGGCGGTTGTGGAGATGGCTGATCGGGATTCGCTGAATTTTAGGTGATTTGGTAGTTGGGTGATTGGGTAATTAGGTAACTCGATAACTGGGTAATAGGGTAATTACCTAATAACCCATTTACAGAATCAACCAATCAACCATAAATCCATATACTAAAAACAAAATAGAGGTTAAAAAATGATTTTTTCTAACAAAGTAAGGGAGTCAATTATCTCCATTGTCATTTTTTTGTTTTTAATTACTTGCTTTTTTACAATCAATGCTGTCGCTGCAAAGAAAAAAGGGACTGTGGAGGCACAGCAGCGAATAGTTTTGTACGAAAAACACGTGACGATGAAAGAAACTTCGCTGTTCAAAAATTTGCCCTGGCAATTTTTAGGTCCCACCAATGTCAGTGGGAGAATGACAGATGTGGAGGTCGTTGCGCCAAAAGGGAAAAACTATACCATTTACGTGGCAGGCGCGTCGGGCGGGGTTTGGAAAACAGTCAATGAAGGGACAACCTGGGAGCCTGTTTTCGAACATGCGCCATCCACTTCGATTGGTGATGTAACACTTGCTCCATCTAATCCGAATATTATTTGGATTGGAACAGGAGAAGCCAATATTTTTCGCAGTTCCATGGTCGGCACTGGTGTTTATAAATCCACTGATGCAGGAAAAACCTGGCAATACATGGGACTGGCGAACACGCATACGATCCCCCGAATCGTCATCCATCCGGAAAATCCCAATATTGTTTATGTTGCAGCATCGGGACACGAATGGACAGATAATGAGGAGCGGGGTGTTTACAAAACGACAGATGGTGGAACGACCTGGAAAAAGGTTTTTTATGTCAATAAAAAGACAGGAGCTATAGATTTGGTAATGGATCCATCTGATCCGAGCACACTTTATGCAGCAACCTGGCAGAGAATTCGGAAGAAATGGAATGATCCCAGAAACGAAAACGGTTACAATGGAAGTGGAATTTATAAAACAACCGATGGTGGTGAAAGCTGGGAGCCGATCAATAATGGTCTTCCGGAGCCAAAATATCGGGGGAGAATTGGCATTGATCTCTGTAAATCAAAATCCAATGTGACCTATGCTTTTATTGATAATTATGAATCGTTTAAACAACCAGAGGAGGGAGAGACCGATTCTTACGGACGTCCCAAAGGTCCCATTATTAAAGGCGCTACAGTTTTTCGATCAGATAATGGGGGCAAAAATTGGAAGCAGGTTAGTGATACCACAGACTACATGATTCGGCTCTCTGCGACTTACGGTTGGGTGTTCGGTCAGATTCGAGTTGATCCCAATGATGAAAACAAAATCTATGTGATGGGTTTGGCATTGAATATTTCAGAAGATGGCGGGAAGACATTTAGAAAATTAGAAGGTATGCATGGCGATCATCACGGCTTGTGGATCGATCCTGACAATTCTGATTATCTGGTTAATGTGAACGATGGCGGTGTAGCGATCTCTTATAATGGCGGTGAAAACTGGAGGACATTTTACAGAAATCTTCCGCTGGTACAGTTCTTTAACGTCATGTACGATTTGAATGAACCATTTTATGTGTATGGTTCTATCCAGGATCATGGCAGCCGTCGGGGAATAGTTGATCTCAGTCAAGGGAGAGATCGAATTCCTGCTGTCGAATGGCAAAATGCACCAGGCGGTGAGGGCAGCAACCATGCCATTGATCCCTTTGATCCAAACATAGTTTATTCAGCAGGTTTTTACGGTACGCTTTCAAGGACAGATTTAAATACAAATGAGAGAAAGCGAATTGTTCCCAAGGCAGAGGAAGGTGAGCCGAAACTCCGGGGTCAATGGCTGGCGCCATTCATCATTTCTCCTCACAATCCAAGAATTATCTATCATGGAATGAATTTTCTTTTTCGATCTTTAGATCAGGGTGAAACATGGGAAAGGATAAGCCCTGATTTGACATATAATGATCCTGAAAAAATGGGTGATATTTCTTATCAAACTATTTTCACCATTTCAGAATCACCGTTGAAGTTTGGATTAATCTACGTTGGTACGGACGATGGCAGAGCTCATGTGACCAAAGATTACGGCCTTCACTGGGAAGAGATTTCAAAAGGCCTACCCAAAAGATGGATTTCCAGACTGGTTTCCTCTGCTTATGATGAAGGGACAGTTTACATGTCCCAGAATGGCAAACGGGATGACGATTTCGCTGTTTATTTATGGAAATCCACTGATTATGGAAAGAACTGGGAAGACATTTCAGGCAATATCCCTTGTGGACCTATTAACATCGTCCGAGAAGATCCAAAAAACAAAAATGTCCTTTATGTCGGAACAGACATCGGTGCCTATGTATCAATCGATGGTGGCACGACATGGAATGTGCTTTCGAAAAGTTTTCCATCCACATTCGTTCATGATATGGTTATTCATCCACGGGATGACATTCTCGTCGCAGCCACTCACGGTAGGGGCACATACGCGATGGATGTAAGATACATTCAAAAATTAACCGAAAAAGTCCTTGCCAGAGGTGTACTCCTCTATGAAATCAAACCAGTAAAATTGCCAGGTGAAACTGTAAGAAGTGGAGATGTTGCACCAGTTGTAAAAATTACTTATTTCTTGAAAACATCGCAGGATGTACAATTAGTAGTTTTGGATGAGTCAGACAAAATTATAAGGGAATTGGAAGCATCGTCAGATAAAGGACTCAATTTTTCTGAATGGGATCTTAAAATGAAAGTTGAACAACAGGAAAAAGAAACCAAACCTGAGTATGTAGAACCTGGTAAATATAAAATTAGGCTTTCAACGAGAGTTGATGATTTTGAGACAGAAATAGAAGTTCAAAAGTCTGAAGAGTAGACTGATTTTTTTCAATCGGTAAAGACTATTCACCTTTATAAATAGCAGATCAAGCTTGCTAACATTAGTTCTTACAATTATAATTTTTTTGCTCTATTTGATATATGAGCGAATTTTAATAAATCGCTGGATAAATTCAATTCCACTAAGAATTAGCGTAACAGGGACCCGAGGAAAATCAAGTGTAGTCCGAATGTTATCGTCGGTTCTGAGAGAGGATGGTAAAAGGGTACTGGCAAAAACAACTGGTTCTGAGGCGAAATTTATTTTACCTAACGGAGAAGAGAGGGAAGTCTCACGACAAGGTGTTCCATCTATCATTGAGCAAAAAAAATTATTAAAAAAAGCAGCAGCGATGAATGTCGATTGCATTGTCGCTGAAATAATGAGTATCCATGCTGAGAATCACTATATTGAATCCTGTCAATTGCTAAAACCACATATAGTCATTATTACTAATGTCCGCCTTGATCATACTGATGCGATGGGTAAAACCAAAGATGAAATCTCTTCTGTCATAAGTCTTGATATTCCTGAGAAATCAAAAGTGTTTATACCAAAGAACGAAATTAGATCGATTTTTTTGACCACCATTAAAAATAAAGGTCGAGAATTAATTGAGATAAGCGAAGAAATTTCTTCTGCTATTTTAGAGATTGCTCCTGAATTAAAAACAAAGCACTTTTTAGGAAACCTTGATATTGTATATGCTCTTGGGCAACATTTTAGTATCAGAGAAAAAACTATACTAAATGGAATCAGAAAAGCAAAGTATGACATTGGACAATTTAAGATTTTAAAATATCGACTTGAAAAAGGTGAAAAAACATGTTATTTTGTCAATGGATTTTCATCAAATGATCCTGAATCAACATTCGAGGTCATACTGAAAATAAGAGAAATAATTCCTTCTGCTTCAACAGAATTAATCGGTTTATTGAGTCTTCGATCTGATAGGGGAGATAGAACCATGCAATGGATAGCAGCATTGAAAAATGGAGGTTCTGAATATTTCAACAGAATTTATGTGTTGGGAGTACATGCTAAGATAGTCAAAAGAAAATTAAAATGGGTGGATGTCTTGAAAGATAAATCAGTAGAAAAAATAACAGAAGCAATTTTTTCTAATATTAGAGATCAATCAGTAATATTCGGTTTCGGGAATATAGGTGGAACAGGAAGGCTGCTGGTTGATTACTGGGATAAACTTGGTGAAGAATATGGGATATGAGATTTCTTTCTTAGGTCTTCTTGTTTCATTACTTTATATTGGCACCACAGGTTATTATCCCGGAGGAATCATTGTTCCCAGTTATATCGTTCTTTTCATGGATCACCCCGCTCGAATTGTCGGTACATTGATTGCAGCTTTCTTGACCATTTTATGTTTTAAATTAGCATCACAATATCTCATTTTATTCGGAAGAAGAAGATTTATTTTCATGATTTTAATCGGAGGAATTTGGACATTTTTGTGGCTTCAATTTTTGCCGTCTATTTTTCCAGCTTCACTTGAATTCAGAATTATTGGTTGGGTAATTCCTGGTCTCATTGCAAATCATTTTGAAAGACAGGGAGTAATGGTAACAACTGCTTCGCTTATTACAGTTACTGTGGTTGTGTATTTTTTAGGACGGATTCTTTGTTTGCCATTGTAAGTGAGGGAATTGGGTAACTGGGTAAAAAGGTAATAAGGTAATTTGGTAATAAGGTAATTAGGCGTCTGAAAGTGGAATACCAAACATAAAAATTGAGGCTTGAACATAAACGCACATTTCGTTTATGATCTCACTTCTCACGTCTGCCGTCTCATGATAAGTTTAATAGCTATCATTTGATCTTTTTGGTTACGAAAAAATTATATAAAATTTTTATTATCAAAAAATAAAGTTGTTTTAAATGTTAAAATTTAATATAATAGTAATACTATCAGAACAGAATCTTTCAAAAAATTAAACAGGAGGGATGTATGCACTTTAAGCGAAACATTCTGGCAATTGTAGTTTTTATCATTCTTGTTGGTTTTATCAATATTCAAGAATCATCTTCTCAAAGCTGTAACAACTGTAATTCAACTTCAGTAGATTTTCGAGTAGATGGCTGTACCGTTGTTATCGTCGGGAAAAAAGCATCAACCGATGGATCAGTGATTTCCACCCACACCTGCGACTGTGGTGTCTGTGACTGGACGTGGCGCTATGTTCCTCCAAAAGATCATGAAGAGGGTGACATGCGAAAAATCTATTGGTTCGATCAATTTAAAACCACGCCGCCAGATATGGGATTAAGATGGGACGCCATTGAGAGTAATTTCAATGGGCTTGAGATCCCACAAGTCCCTCATACCTACGGTTATTTTCATGGAGCGTTTGGATACATGAATGACAACCAGGTTGCTATTGGGGAATCAACCATCGGGAATCGCAAGGAAATGGATAATAATACACCTGCTCCTAAATTTGACATTACCGCGCTTACCATGATCGCTATGGAACGAGCAAAAACTGCCAGAGAGGCAATCCAGATTATGGGTGATTTTGCGACAAAATATGGTTATGGTCATACAGATTCAGGTGAAATGTTAGCCTTGACCGATCCAAACGAAGCCTGGATTTTTGAAATTTTTCCCGTGGGTCCCCTGTGGGTGCCTGAAAGCGGCATACCTGGCGCAGTCTGGTGTGCGCAGCGTGTTCCTGACGATCACGTTAGTATTTGTCCCAATGAATCCCGCATCGGAGAGATCGACCTGAACAACAAAGATTATTTCATGGCATCAGAAAATGTTATCTCTTATGCCGTTGATAATGGTTACTACGATCCTGATAGTAAAAAGCCATTTAATTGGAAGCGTGCCTATTCACCCAGTGAATTTAGTGCCACCAGCTCTAATGGTTCGAGAGGCAGGATGTGGCGATTCTTTGACCTGGTTGCACCCTCCAAAAAATTCAGCGCTGATACACCGAACATGAATTTCCCCTTTTCCATTAAACCTGAGAAAAAATATTCTGTTTACGACGTCATGGTCATGCTTCGGGATAAATTTGATGGAACCCAGTTTTGGACGGCACGAGGCATCCAGGGTGGACCATTCCAGAATCCCAACTATATTCCGTATGGTTTTAAGTTGGATGATAAAAAATATAATACACCAAGATGCATTGGCGTCAATCGAGCCGAATACGTGATCATTACCCAGTGTCGAGATTGGCTGCCGAATCCAATTGGTGGACTGTTCTGGCTTGGTTTTGGTCCACAGGATACGCACTGTTCAATGCCGTTTTATCAGGGTGTGACAGAAATTCCCAGATCGTTTGAAATCGGTGATCACTGGGAATTTAATCGTAAGTCAGCGAGATGGGCTTTTGATTACGTGGATTTCCATACGCAGGTGGTTTATTCTTACGCTATCCAGGATGTCCGAAAAGCGCAGGGAAAATGGGAGAAATCCGCCGTTGATCGGACGGCTGAGATTGATAGGAAGGCCATGGAGTTATATAAAGAATCTCCCGATCTGGCTAGAGAATATTTAACTGAATATTGTAACAATAACGCCAATTTAGTGATCAACGCTTGGTGGGAATTGGGCGATCAATTGCTGGTCAAATATAACAAACTCTGGATTTATGATGTTAAAGAGAGAAAAAGAAAACCTCTGGAATATCCTGAATGGTGGTTGAACGAACTGGTGAAGTATAATGATTTAAGACCACAACCGGAAGAAAAGCAAGAATAGATTTGGTTGAATTTAATCGGGTGATTAGTACATTGGGTAATTAGGTAATTGGTTTTTGGGGTAATTAATCCTTCTAAGGTTAACCTCGAACTAAAAGAGCAATAGCTTTTTGGCTAACAGAAGCAGAACTTTCATAAAAATCACCTGAAAATTAAAATTCTTAGAGATTTCTATTTCTGTGAGCGACAAATTCTCACAGAATGGAGTGAATCAATTTTAAAGGAGCATTAAAATGAGAGAATTGATTAAAATTTTAGCATTATCGGTTTTCTTGGGTTGTTTTTTTCTGTCACTTTTATCAATCGCTTCAGAAGAAGAAAATATTCCGAAAGCACAACTCCCTGTCCTCACGACTTCTGCAGGACAAAGCGCGGACGTGACTACACTCAACATCATCATGGAACAGGCAAAGATGAAATTCGATTATTGTGATGTCCCGACTGTGGAGATGATAGAAGAAGGCGTTGGACTTGGCGGATCAAAATCCAAAGAAGGATTTCATGTGGAGGTAAAAACCGATCTGGAAAAATTTAAAATGGGCACGCCTTATAAAACTGTTGTTTTCGCTATTGGTGCCAGTTTAAAAGGAATGGGTGCTTCGGGCTTAACGGTCGACAGCGAAGTGAAACGGTTGAAGAAAATTATTGATCATTGCAAAAAGAACAAGATTTTTATCATTGCTGTTCACGCAGGTGGCGAATCCAAACGAGGTGCACCAGGCAGTGACAATGAAAAAATGATTGATGCCGTTGCGCATTTTGCGGATTATATTATCGTTGTAAAAGATAGTAATAAAGACGGAAGATTTACCAAAATTTCCCAGGAAAAAAACATTCCATTTGCAGAAGTAAAATATGCATTGAATATCGTGCAAATAATGAAGATGGTTTTTGGTACCGAAACAGAAAAGGTAAAATAAACTAATATCATAAACCACATTCATCGGATTAGAAATGTATTTACAAATCGGAATCATTCTTCTCATTATGATCGTTGCTTATGCCCTGGCGAACTGGTGGAAATTATCGGTCGAGCTTTGTATGTTGACTGCCGCCGTTGCCGGTGGGATTGCTGGCACCTTTGTGAAAACTCCGCCGCTTGGTCAGCTCTCCAGGCATCTGGTTGAAGGCACTTTTACTTACCTGGATGTAATTCTCGTTTTTGTTACGGCGACTATTTTTATCTCGATAATCAGTGAATCGGGCGGAGTGAATTACGTCGTCCGAGGAATTATCAAAATTTTTTATAATAAACGCATCTTTGCTTTACTTCTGTTAATGATTGTGATTTTAATCCCCGGTGCGCTGACCGGGGCGGGAAGTGTGTCAATTCTCACGGTTGGAGCGCCGTGTGCACTGGCATTGGGCTACCTGGGCATTCCAAAAAGAAAAGTCGCAGCCATTCTTTTTATTATCGGCGGATTAAGTGCCGTTGCTCCGCCGGTCAATATCTGGGCGATGATTATTTCCGCTGGAACCGCGATCCCCTATGTCGGTTTTGAGCTTCCTCTCGGCATACCTGTTTTGATCCTTGGAACATTTTCCATTCTGCTGCTTGGCTGGAAAAGTGAAAAACAAATAAAACTGCAGGACATTCTCAGGGAAATGCCTGAAGTACCTGAGAAGATGAGCTGGTGGCGAGTCGCGTTACCTTTCCTTGTATTTTTCGGTCTGGTTATTGTCTATCGTATCTGGCCGTTTACCGTTCCCATCCTGGGATTACCACTGGAATTTACAATCGCTGCAATTGTTGGGCTTCTGATCAGCCCTAAAAAGATCAACATTTTGGTTCTATCAAGAGATACTGTCATGCTGTTGCTCCCACTCCTGGCAACTATGGCAATAGTGGGCTCTTTGCAACAGATTATGACGGTCACTGGTGTACGAGGACTTATTTCTTATGCTGTCCTCAGCACCCCACTGTTATTACTTTATGTTTTGCTGATCTTTATTATTCCTGCATCAGAAGGCGTATTAACTTATGGAGCAGCAGCTATTATTGGAGTTCCTTTAGTCTGGTTTCTGGATTCAATTGGACTTCATGCGACGGTTGTCATCGCCGGATTGACTTTGTTATGGCCGCTCGGCGATGGACTACCGCCGACAGCTCTTATCGGAAGGCTGAGTGTAATGATGTCGGAGTACCAAGAATCTTATTGGTCGTTTTTGAAAGCTACGTGGTTGCCCTGGATTATCATCACAATTGTTGGGATTCTGATGATTATTTTTAGTGCTAAGTTGGGCTTTCTGGTACAGTGGAGTATGTAAAAAAGTGAGGTTACTTTCAACTTCAAACTTATTGAAGGAGCTATTCAATGACCATCATAATGATCATATATTACTTAATCAGCACCTTTATCGCCGCTATGCTGATCTGGAATTTTTTTTGTGAAAAGCAGGATAAGGAAAAAATGTTGCTGTATTTGATTGTTTTAGTTCCTCTGATTTTGAGAATTTTTCGGATTCGATAAAACAAATGATCAACTATAAGGAATTTTTGTCTTATTTGTGAGATGAGATAAAATCTTACTCACTCTGCGCTCTTTGCGTCTATTTTACGTTCTCTGTGTTAAAAAAATGCTTAAGTTGACGCCAATTACCAGATAGCGGAGTGCAAAAACATTTGATAAAATAATTGGAGAAAAATATGCCTGGCAACTGGACAATAAAATCAATCTTTATTATCATCATTTTTGTAACCATTATCATTTCAGGTGTGCAGTTTTATCAACATCGACATTACCAACTCCCCATTGTAGCAAGTCCCGGAGTTACCAAAGTTATCAATTTAAGCGATTATTGTACGAGCTTGAAAGGAAAATTGGCTGATACAAAAGTGTTCTTTTTAGAAGGCAAAGAGCGAGGTGGCAAGGTGCTGATAATGGGAAATACACATTCCAACGAACCTGCTGCATTGCTGACGACTCTCGTTTTCATAGAAAACGCTGTAGTTGAAAAAGGCACCCTGATTATTATTCCACAATTTAATAACAGCGGCAGTCGTAACACCAAACCAGGAGATGGTTATCCGCTATTCTTTGAAATTTCCACCAGTTGGGGTAGTAAAAAATTCCGCTATGGCAATCGAAATGCTGCTCCATTAGATTCATGGCCCGATCCTGACGTCTATGTCCATTATCCTGATCGACAACTTTTGTCTTATCTCGATGTCAGAAATACCAATCGTACTTGGCCTGGTAGACCGGATGGGCCGCTCATGGAGCGTGTGACGTTTGCAACAATGGAACTCCTGAGAAAAGAAAAGGTAGATATTGCCATCGATATTCATGGCGCAGAGACTATGTTCCCGGTGACAAACTGCATTGTGGCTCCGGAAAAATCAATGCGAATCGCAACCATGACATCTTTAACCGTGATGGCAATGGAAGGCTTTGAAAATCATGTCGAGCCATCTCCGCAAGGCTTTCGGGGACTGTCCCACAGAGAAATTGGAGATTTTGCAGATACCATGCCATTTTTATTGGAAGCACCTTTGCCTTTCCTGGATCAACCAACTGGCCCAAAAATTGTCGATTTGTTACTTAACGGAAAAGATCCATTTCTGTTAAACCTGGCAAAACAAAAGAAGCTTTTTGTCCCTTATGATGAATCAGGTTGGCCTATGGAAAAACGAGTTGGACAGCATTGTTCCGTTGTATTGGAAATTATGAATCAATTTTCAATGAGCAATTCTGATAAAGAGATTAAAGTCAGTCATATTCCACGTTACGCTGAAGTTGTAAAAAATGGAGTCGGGTATTATTATCACGATCCTAAGAAAGCGAAACAGGAGAATGTTTATTTCAATTAATTGTTAAATCAGAACCGATGGAATGAAATTAAATAACTTTCTCAATCGCATTTTATCGACCTTAAAAATAATAAATACTTATGTAACTATAATACATAACTTATTCTATCCCAATCCCCAAAAAAATACAATAGACGAAGCGAATGAAGTTTTCCTCATGACAATTCCATAATCTTTGTTCTTCTAAAGGATTCAAAAAGTAAGGTAGCCAATGTTATCGTTTATAAAAAGAACTGTTCCATTACAAAATCAAAATCTTGAACTGAAAAGAATAATTATAGCTACTGGAATAGTTAGCCTGGCAGCTTATATCTTACTGCAAATTATTTCTCCAGAAAATACACTGACTTATTCTGATGAAATGATTAGAGCCGCTCGAATTATGGAAAATGCAATTGTAATTATTCGTGAATTTTGCGACAGATCTGATATCAAAATAGAAAGCGCCATAGATCCAAACCATACCGGTTTAGTAGGTCCCCAACTTACCGAATTAGCCACAACACTTGGCAACCTTGAAGCAAAACGTACTACTACCAATCCGAATTTTGCCGCTGTTATTGTTCACCTGCTTCATGAAGCAGGAGTTGCGGCAGGTGATACCATTGCCATCGGTTGTTCCGCCTCGTTTCCTGCGTTGATGATTGCATCACTTGCAGCGGCAAAAGCTATGGAGTTGCATCCCATTATTATCATTTCAGTGGGCGCGTCTTCTTATGGGGCAACAAGTCCTGGTTTTAATTTATCATATATTTATGAAGTTTTACTGAGAGAGAAAATTTTTACCGTTCAGCCGGGTGCCATCTCTCTTGGTGGAGACAAAGATATAGGAGGAGATTTCGAGCCTCTTATCAAAAAAAAATTAATTCAACAGATTAAATCCAGTGGAGTTCCTTTCATCTATGAAGCTGATCTGCAAAAAAATGTGGCGATGCGGATGAAAATTTATCAGGGCGATTCATCGAGGAATCGAATTTCAGCTTTTATTAATATTGGTGGCAGCTATCCCAATATTGGAACCAGTGAACTGGCATTAAAATTAAAGCCTGGCTTGAATGAAAAGATATCTATCCCTCCAGAGGAAGAACGCGGAGTAATTTTTGAAATGGCTGATCGAAATATACCGATTATTCATCTGCTTTATATCAGAGGACTGGCACTGAAATATGGACTTCCCTGGGATCCGATTCCCTTGCCAATACCCGGAGAAAGCGCACTATTGTCGGCACAATCTCATAATGATTTCCGATTCTGGCTGGTAGCTACGAGCTATTTTTTGACATTGGTTTTGTTTGTTGTATTTGGTTATTTAAAAACCTCTTTCCCAATAAACTGAGGAACCTGACGGACTGTAAAAATCTTTTTATCCGTCTGGAAGAAAAATAATCTTTGACTTTTTAAAATTTTAAGCTTTAAATCTAAACATAGCCCTTCTAAAAAAGCGGGATTTCCGTGACACAAGCATCTTGCTTGCAACACAAAATATGAACTTAGCTAATGTTTCTTTCACAAGATGGAAGCTTATGCTACACTTTCAGGCGGTCCCTAAATAGAAAAAAGCTGATCAATAGAAATATGAAACACTCAAAAAAAATCTCTGGAACGAATATAGAAATCATCAGACCATTCGATGGAAGAAATTTGACCACTGTTCTATTTGATTTTGATGGCACTTTGTCTCGGGAACGAGATGGCTGGGTTAATCTTATGGTTGCTACCAATTCTGCTGCGCTTATTCAAGCTGTGCCAAATATTTCAGTGCAGGTGGCTGTTGATTGGATTATTAGAGATATTGAGAAAACAATTGGAATCCCCACCTATCAACAGATGAAAAGGCTGGCAGAAGAGATTGACAGGAGAGGTGGGAAGAGCTTATCCCCCCAAAGATACAAGGATGTATATAACCATGCTCTTGTTTCGATGGTCAAGTCGGCTCATCAAAAGTTAGAAAAGAGTGAATTAGATGTTGAAGATTTAAGAGTGCCGGGTACCATAGATTTACTTATCGAGCTTAGCAACCGTTTTGGTATAGATGCTCTCTATTTAACAAGTGGCACTGATATTCGTCCCGTTCGAGAAAGTGTTGAAATTTTGGGATATGAGAAATTTTTTGGAGCTCGAATCATCGCATCAGGTTCTATTGATAATCCAGAGGTTTGTATAAAGCATGTAATTGTTAAACGACTTGTCGAAAGACAACGCCTTCAACCAGCACAGCTTCTATGCTTTGGCGACGGCATTCCTGAACTGGAATATACAAATCAGTTCGGTGGAATATGTGTCGGTGTTTTAACACCTGATAAAAGTCATTATGAGAGCCAGGGACATTTCACAATCGAACAAAAGAGAGAACGTTTAATCAAAGCCGGAGCACATATATTAGTGCCTGATTTTAACTATGCATCTAAACTGGTAGGGACTGTTTGTTCGAATATTTAATCCTGACAAGTCAAAACAAGAATGAAGCGCACACGGTGTTTTGTAGTATTGGGGAAATGGACTATTGCAATAAAAATTCCATCACATCAATCCAGCATTCCCTTACTCCAAATCTACTGTGCTTTTCATTTTCGATAGATTTTTTAACTACTGAGCAAGAAGCATGTTGTTTTGGTATGAAAAAGTTTTAAGGAACTCTTTTTTATGAAAAATTGTTCCCTTTCATAGAATATTCAATAATCGTGTTGCCTTAACAGAGCATAGCTTCGTATATTGATTAATTTTTGAAAACGTACCTGATACTTGATACTGGATATTTCAACATCAAGTATAGAGAATCCAGCATCATTTTTTTTAAAACTTTGAACTTCCGATAAGGTAAAATACTTCTTTTCTGTTTGCTTTTTTGAAATAAAGTTATTATAATAGTCAGAGAAGGTACTTCACATTTTGACAATTTTAACAACCTAGCGTATATTTCAAAAAATACTTTTTGGTATTGGTAAACAAACGAAAAAAGGGATTAAATCATATTAATTCACTGCACTTTAAAAAGGATTCATAATAAATACTATTTCGTTAACCAGATGAAAGAAGACCCGATATGAAAGAATTTATTGAGTATATTGTCAAGCACCTGGTGGACAGGCCAGAAGAAGTGTTTGTCAATGAAATTGCCGGTGAAAAAACTGTTGTCTACGAATTAAGGGTCTGGGATGGTGATCTCGGAAAAGTTATTGGTAAACGTGGGCAAATTGTCAAATCAATTCAGTATTTATTAAGAGCAGCATCTGCAAAAAGAAGGACTAAAAAACCCATATTAGAAATCTTGAAAAAGAAACGATAAAAATTACGGCGAAAAGACGCCAAGTTAAAGCGTTATTGATATTTTCAAATTCTTATATATGAATACACGCTAAAAACCTTTTTAGAACAGGTGAAAAAATTAATCGCTAATAATGTATCAAAACAACCATCAGATGAAATGTGGAAAGATCTTTTTAAGGATTAAGCTCAGGAAAATTGATTATCATCCTCGGGCAAAGATGGAAATTCAAGAATCCTTTGGATAGTATGATGGCAAAATTGATGAGGTAGGTCCAGAATTTCTCCTTGAGGTGAAATCTGCCGAATCATCAAATCAATCACGGAAGGATTCATCTTCACCATCCAAAATAATCTTTCAAAACTCAATCGTCATCACCTCTGCCATAAAGGCTGTTCTTCAATTCAAGAAAGGAAAGCATAATCGTGCCCAAAACTTCTTGAAATTAAAATCAAGCATTGAATATTTAATTTAACAGGAACTTTTTACCCCCTTAAACATATAGTTCCCTTAGCCTATTCCTGATATTCTACGCAAGAATTATCACTCTTATGTGTTTAATAAAAATTAAGTATGCCATGATTATTCTATTCTTCAATCACATCAAGGGAACTGAATGCAACAGTTAAAACTTTCCAAAAACATTTCACATCTATTATGTTTAACTGCAATAATCTTCATGTCAATAGCAAATTCATGGGCATTAAATTCTAATAAAATTTCGGATGTAAAAAACCGTATTTTAATTGATCAAAATGGAAAGCGAATCATTCATGCTGTTCATTTAACAGATGAACTTAAAATTGATGGCAGATTGGATGAATCTGCCTGGAAGGCTTTGACATTTCAGGGCGATTTTCGGCAACGGGAACCCAACGAAGGAGCTCCAGCTTCAGAAAAGACTGAAATCGGTATCCTCTATAATAAATGGAACTTATATTTTGGGATCAAATGTTATGATTCAGAGTCAGAAAAAATTATCGCCAGGGAAATGCGTCGAGATGCTATAGTTGATGATGACGATTATTTTGAGATGGTGATTGATACCTATCACGATAAGCGCAGCGGGTATTATTTTATCACCAATGCCTATGGCTCCAAGCGGGAGGCGCAACTGGCGAATGAAGGACGTGACTATAATCCTGCCTGGGATGGTGTCTGGTGGTGTAAGGCTCAGGTAACCGATGAGGGCTGGTTTTTAGAGATCGCGATTCCCTGGAAGAGCCTGCGATTTACTGAGGACGATTCATCTGTTTGGGGAATTAACTTCGCACGCATGATTCGCCGTAAAAACGAACATGTTTATTGGCAACTCATTCCACGTCATTTAGGTGGTGCTGGAATATTTCGCCTTTCTGAAGCAGGAACGTTGCAGGGCATGACCGATTTGAAAATGGGCGGCAATCTAGAGCTGCGACATTACTTCCTGGGTGGATGGGAAAACGATTTCAATACTGACTTTAAAACCGACCACTTGAGCGATCTTGGTCTCGATTCTAAAATTGCCCTAACCGCAAACCTGTCGCTGGATCTCACGGTGAACACCGATTTCGCCCAGGTGGAGGCTGACCAGGAACAGGTCAACCTGACCCGATTCTCGCTTTATTATCCGGAGAAAAGAGATTTCTTTCTTGAGGGTGCTGAGATTTTCACCTTTGGCGGAACCGGGCATTGGGGTCATGGTTCCACAGACATGAACCTCTTCTACAGCCGTCGACTGGGTTTGGTTGATGGTCATGAAGCGCGCATATTGGGCGGCGCTAAAATGGTTGGAAAGATCGGGCAGTATCGCGTTGGAATGATGAATATTTTCACAGATGAAGTCTCTTATGTGAATGATGAGAATGAGACCATTAAGGTAAATTCGACCAATTTTTCAGTACTACGTCTTAGTCGAGATGTTTTGAGACGTGGAAGCTTCGGGATGATGCTGCTCAATAAAGAGGAAATCAGTTCCCAGCATTATAATCGCTCTCTGGGTATCGATGGACATTTACCGTTGAGCAATCACTTCACGGTTTCGGGCTACCTGGCAGGAACTTGGGGTCCTTGGCAGTTGGAAGATGACGAACGGATCGATATGAACAAACAGAACCTCGCTGCCAAACTCAGCCTGGATTACAACAGCGATCTCTGGCAGTTCTCCACAACTTACCAGGATATCGATGACCGATTCAATCCAGAGATGGGATTTAATCGTCGCACTGACTATCAACTCAGTAGCGCTTCAATCGAATATTCCCCTCGACCGAAAAAATCGAAAATAATTCGTCAGTACGGATACCAATTAGAAGCAAGTTATCGATCTGACCATGATAATATTATGCTGGATAGCAAAATCGAGGCATCGTTTTCTATTGAGTTTCAAAACAGCTCCCGTTTTAGCGTTGATGTCAATCGGAATAAAGAATTTATCGATTATGATTGGGAAGTGCGTGAAGATTTTCTCATTCCAGCGGGACCATACACTGGTTTTGGCTATTCGATAAGTGCGGAGAGTGATAAGGGCAAAGGGATCGCTGGGGAAATCGATGTGAGTTACGGAGATTATTACACTGGTTACAATACCCGATTCGCCGTCTCAGGAACCATAACACGTTTCCAGCCGATTCGCATGGAAATAGATTATACGCATAATTATGTCGATCTTCCCCAGGGGAGTTTCCGCACCAACACGCTTGGGCTTCGCATGTTTTACTTTTTCTCGACAGAACTCTATTTAAAAGCTTACGTGCAATGGAACGATGATAAATTAAATTTTGATGGAAAGGAAAGAGTTATCAGCAACGTATTGTTGCGATGGATTTATTCGCCGGAAAGCAATCTGTATCTTGTTTACAATGATGGACGACTTGTCGGACCGAACCAAACAGAAATTGTTAATCGGACATTTATGATCAAAGCAACTTTTTTTTGGCGGAAGTAGGCTACTGAGTATCGAGATCAGCTTATTTCAAATTATCACCCAAAACTTTTTTTGTACTCAAGTGTCAAATAATTTGTGTAGGAATTATGGAATGGTGGAATGATGGAATTCGATAGGATTGAATTTCCAGCATTCCAATATTTCATTTCATGTAAGTTTGATGCTTTATTAAATTTAATCTCATAAAAAAATATTGGTGAACCAAAAAATATAATCCCCAACCCGGACGAGCCAGTACCAAAAAGTTAATCTGAAGGAAGTTATTTTAGTTCATTCCCCCAACAGATTGAATAAGTCCCACAGATGTTTTTTAGGAATATTTAATCTGTGGGGTTCTTCAATCTGCGGGGAAGGCTTAAGTTGTCTTTATGAGTATCAGAAGTTCAATAAGTTTCACTGTAAGGTAAAAATTTTTCTTGCCCAATAAACAACAAATTTTAGATTTAGGAACTAATATCATACCAAGATGACTATTTGAAAGGAAAGTGCTATGCGATTCATTACTCTGTTCACAATTGTTTTTCTCTTGGTTAGCGCCTGTGACGAGACGGTTCAAAAAGGTGCGATTAATTTTGCTGGAGAATGGGTTTTTAACGTGGAGAAAAGCGATTTGGGAGGTCCTCGAGGGGGAGAATCCTTTGGAAAAAGAGAAGGGCGAAAAGGTGGGTTGAGAATGGGACCTTCCAAAATGATCGTTGATCAAAAAGAAAACGAACTCTTTGTCGAAACTTTGCTCCATAATCCAGAAGGTGAAGAATTTTCAATAAAATCGACCTATACTCTGGATGGCAAAAAAAGCAAAAACGATAGCAATTTTGGAACACGAGTATCCGTTGCAAAGTGGTCGAAGGATGGCAAAACGCTGAAAATTGAATCCACAATGACCATGTTTCGTGAAGATCGAGAATTCACCATGGAATCAACTGAAAAGTGGTCATTGGATGAAGACACCTTAATTATCGAAACAACTCGCTCTACGCCAATGGGTGAAATAACAAGTAAGGCGGTTTACAATAAAATGAATAAGTAATAATAGTGCTCCTTTACATAGATTAAAAATCCCATTAAAAAAATTAAATCATTTCATGTTTTAGGGAATAAATGTTTATTTCAAATTGTCTAAAGAATGTAAAGGGAAAATCTCTTGACCGACGAACAACTCATACAAGCATCCAAAGGAGGGGATGATGATTCTTTCAAGCAACTCATCACCCGATATGAATCCCGTGTCGCTTCTACCGTAATCGGGATGCTGGGGAAATGCCCTGAAGCCGAGGATGTTGGTCAGGAGACTTTTATTCGATTTTATAATAATCTAAAGAATTTTCGAGGGGATGCCAATATCGGAACTTATTTGACCCGAATTGCGATTAATTTATCGATTAATGAACTAAAGAAGCGCCAACGAAAATCAAAGATCTTTTTTCGTAACTTATCAGATGATGATTTTGACGTTGTCGACGAAAAGGGTCAAAATCCTTTTGATGATCAAAAAGAGATCGTGCAGCGTGCCATCCAAACGTTGGAGCCTAAATTCCGCTCCGTTGTTGTGCTCAGGTTAATCGATGGATATTCAACAGCAGAAACGGCTGAAATTTTGAAATTGCCCATTGGTACTGTATTATCCCGACTGGCGAGAGGTCAAAAAAAATTAAAGGAGATTTTATCACCCATGCTGGGAGGCATTAAATGAACAGTAAGATACTTGAACTTCTTTACCGCTCTTTTGATAAAGAATTAAATCCAAATGAACAGCATCAACTAGAAAAAGCGCTGGCAGATTCAAAGGAGTTGAGGGAAGAAAAAGAACGCATCGCAAATATGCGAACGATGATTTCAGACAGCGGTGAACATAAGTTTCATCCATTTTTTGCAGAAAAGGTGATGCGACGAATTCGAGCAGAACAGACTCAAGAGAATTTTCTGGATTCTCTCGTTCATGTTTTTCGACCTGTTGCCATTGCGGCGACTGTGGTGCTTATTGCCCTGATGTCTTATAATGTGCTCAAAAGTAATGACGTTTCGGTGGCAAGCGCATTTGCGCAGCCAGAAGTCACCCTGGAGCATGCGTTAGATCCCACTTTATCACTGGCTTTGGAGTAGTGCTATGAATATGAAATTTAAAACAACACTCATCCTTGTTTTTACATTGTTGATCGGAATTATTTTGGGATTCTTTATTGATCGCACCATTATGCGATTTCAATTTCAGAAAAGATTTGCTGAAGTCAGGAAAGAACGGGGCATAACCAGACTGCTGGAAGATTTGATCCGTCCTGATGAATCCCAATATGAAGCAATCAAAGACATCTTAGAAAAATATTCTAAGCGGCTCCACGACCAGCGGGAAAAATCCTTTCAAGAAATGAATGTGGTTATAGATTCCATGCGAGCTGAATTGGATCAGATTTTAACTGATGAGCAGAAGGCACGCTTAAAAAAGGACATGGAACGGATGAAAAGAATGCGAGGTCGGAGACCAGGACCG
>SMTZ1_10007889_pt1 | contig 19673 bp, 14 predicted proteins | sample DeeMarSWOR136_30_FD_25667 | JGI IMG/M metagenome (IMG submission 25667)
GTCCCCACGCAGCCCATCGTCACGATTGTTCAGATGGATCCCGTGAAGGTGATCGTCTGTTTTCCTGAGCATCAGATTCGGTTCATGGTTCCTGGAACCAAGTCAAAGCTCATGGTGGCTTCCTACCCAGATCAGGTCTTCCATGGAACGATTGATAAGGTGACTCCCACCCTCGATCCAACAACCCGTATGTTCTCTGCCGAGATCAAAGTAATGAACGAGAAATACCTTCTTCGGCCTGGCATGTTCACGACAGTGACGCTGTCTGTCGATCCTCGTTTGAATATATTGTTGGTCCCAAAAGAGGCTGTGCTCTATACAGAGGAATACCAAGAAAATCCAGACTCCCGTCAGGGAGGAGTTCGCAAAGTCAATTACCTTTTTGTGGTAAAGGACAACAGGGCTTATAGACGCAAGGTTTCCCTTGGCCATGAATCAGGCCAAGTAGTAGAAGTCTCCGAAGGGGTGGAAGAGGGGGACCAGGTGGTGGTACGGGGTCTCCATCAGCTCAATGACGGCGACCGAATCACCGTGGTTAAGGGTGAGGAGGGTGAAAAGTGAGCCTTTCAAGCCTCTCCATAAAACGGGCGATCACCTTTACCATGATCTATATTTTTATTGTCAGTTTCGGGCTGTTTGGTCTTTCCCGTTTGAAGATCGACCTCTACCCGGATGTCTCATTTCCGGTGATCGCTATCATCACGACCTATACCGGCGTTGCACCAGCGGAAATGGAGACACTAGTCACGAAACCCATCGAGGAGGCGGTCGCTTCCGTCGAGAACATCAAGCACATTCGAAGTCTTTCGAAACTGGGCGCTTCGCTGGTATTGGCTGAATTCGATTGGGGCCTCGATCTCGATAAATCGGAAAAGGATATTCGTAACAACATCGACTATATCCGGGAATTTCTGCCAGACGAGGCTGAGGAGCCTCTCATTTTTCAGTTCGATCCACAGAAGATGCCCATCCTGTTTATGTCTGTCTCCGGACCCATGGGACCTGCCGAGTTACGGGAGCTCAGCAGGAAGCGGATCAAGCCTGCCCTTGAACGCATTGAGGGCGTTGCCTCGGCCGAAACGGCCGGAGGTCTGAAGCGACAAATCCAGGTTGACCTTAATCCGGCAAAGCTTCATGCTCAAGGCCTTTCCGTTGATGCGGTGATCTCTACCCTCCGGAAGGAAAATCTCCTGGTTCCGGGAGGCAAACTCGACGAAGGAGAGACCGAGTTCAGCATTCGCACTCTGAGCGAATATACGTCGGTGGAGCAGATTGCCAATACCGTTATTGGATACCATAACGGCGCACCGATATACATAAAGAACGTAGCCCAAGTTCAGGATGCCTATGAGGAAATCACCCGCGTCATCCGCAACAATCGAAAACCAGGGGTCTTGTTGATCGTCTCAAAAAACTCGAAAGCCAACACCGTTCAGGTGGCCAACCGAGTGATTGAGGCGTTACCTAACATCCTCCGGAAACTTCCTGAGGGCGTGAAGGCCGGGGTGATTTTCAACCAAGCGGATTTCATCAAACGTTCCATCAGCAACCTGAGTTACACAGCGGTTCAGGCTTTCTTCCTGGCAGCAATTGTCCTCCTCTTTTTTCTGCACAATATCCGGGCCTCCGTCATCGTGGCACTCTCCATCCCGATATCCATCGTTGTGACCTTCGCTGTTCTGGATTTGGCCGGTCTCACTCTCAACATGATGTCTATGGCAGGTCTGGCCCTCGCAGTGGGGATGCTTGTCGACAACTCGATTGTCGTACTCGAAAATATATTTCGTCATGCGGGTGAAGGGAAAGACTACCTAGGCAGCGCAGAGCATGGAACTACCCAGGTGGCGACAGCCATCATTGCTTCGACGCTGACCACGATTTCAGTCTTCTTCCCGGTCCTTTTTGTGCCCGGCATCGCGGGTGTGATGTTCAATGACATGGCACTCACTATCTGTTTTTCACTTTTTTGTGCACTCCTTGTCTCCCTGACGCTCATTCCTCTCCTTTCTTCGAGGTTCTTGAGAATCGATAAGGGATCACGGCACAGTGTTGCCACAAGCGTCTCTGATTGGATCGATTTAAAGCTGCAGAAGCTGATCCGCCGTTATTCTCAAGCATTGAGCTGGACTCTGAACCACCGGAAGACAACCCTGGTGGTCGCCTTGATTTTGTTTGGAGGTAGTCTGGCCCTCATTCCAAAGCTGGGCTTCGATTTTTTCCCAAAGATGGATCAGGGCCAGTTCGAGATTCAAGTGGAAAGAGCCCCGGGAACGAGTCTCAGATCAACGGAGATGACCTTTCGGCAGATCGAAGACATCATTAACGACACGGTCCCCGAGTTAAAAAATCAGAATACAGACATCGGTATTGGGGAGACCTTCGGTGCCTTTGCAAAGGGCTCCTATGCAGGGGAACTCCGTGTCAATCTGATCGCGAAGGAAAAGAGAAAGCGAAAGCAGATGGAAATCGAGTCTGTCCTGAGGAAGAAACTGGAAAGGATACCCGGCATAACCTTTTCAATCACCCAAGGTCGATTCCTTGGGGAAGAGGGGGATCTCGTTATCTATCTCTATGGGGAGGACATCGATACAGCTCGAATCCTATCTGAGAGGATCAGAGACGCGATCAGGGATATCCCCGGTGCCGTCGATGTCACCACGAGTCTGGAGACGGGGAGGCCAGAACTTCAGATTGTTCTAGATCGGGACAGAATATCAGCCCTCGGATTAAGCACTTCTCAGGTGAGCAATGCGGTGTCTACCTATATCAAGGGAACCAGGGCTTCTTTATTTCGTGATCAAGGGGAAGAGTATGAAATACTCGTTCGACTGGATCGGAGATACCGGGAGAACACAGAAATACTGAAAGACCTCTTCGTGACAAGTCCCCGGGGAGATCAGATTCCCCTTTCGAGCATTGCTCGGATTCAGCGAAGCCTATCGCCTACGAGTATCCTGAGGCGAGATCAACAAAGAGTGGCCAATATCTCGGTCACCGTTCAAGGTCGAAGCCTGGGGGAGGTTACCCAAAAGGTGGAAGAGCAACTGGAACAAATGGAAATCCCATCGGATTTCAGTCACGAAATTGGTGGCTCTGCCCAGGACATGAGGACCTCCTTCAAATGGCTTGGGCTAGCCTTTTGCGGAGCTGCATTTATCGTGTATATGGTCATGGCATCGCTTTACGAATCGTTGATGGCCCCTTTTATTATTTTCCTAACCATTCCCCTTTGTGTGATAGGGGTGATCGGAATCCTTTTCCTCACGGGAACCTCTTTGAGCGTAGTCGCCTTTATTGGCGTCATCATGCTGGCGGGAATCGTGGTCAACAACTCCATCGTTCTGGTCGATTATATCAATCAACTCAGGGGAGAAGGATATGCTGTTCGAGAGGCTGTGGCGGAGGGGGGAAAGACGAGGCTTCGACCCATCTTAATGACCTCCTTAACTACCATTCTTGCCTTGACCCCCCTTGCTCTGGGGTTGGGTTCAGGCGGAGAGGCTTGGGCTCCCATGGCCCGTTCCGTGATCGGGGGCCTGACGACGAGCACGTTGGTAACCCTCCTGGTCATTCCGGTCATTTATACCTATCTTGCTCCCAAAGGGATAAAAAAATACGGAGACAGAGGAGGCTGTCCCAAAACTCCTTAAATCTCCCACCTAACTCGTTTCAGGGCCTCATATGCATTGGTATCAGGCAATCGTAATAAAGTATTTTTTATAAAAGTCGAAGTATCAGGTTCTTTTGTGTTTCGCAAATTAGATTGCTCTATTAAATGGTCAGATTTCCGGTCCAATGCTCGGTACTGGGTAGGTTCAGAAAAGTGGGAAGGTTAAAGGTTCATTTGGCCTTCCACATCGGCGATGGTTCGGGGCACCTTTAAAATTCTAATGTAAGTCCTGCCGGTTAACGCATACATGTCAGTAGCCGCTCGAGAAGCCTTTGGATCAGCTTGTTAATCTGGAAGAAATTCAAAAAATTAACATAAGGCAACTCTCTGATTTATTTAGTATTTTAGTTTGAGATTTGGCAGGAAAGCGCGCGAGGTAATTTTTTTTGTTGACAATTTTTTTTATTTTGGTATTATTGTCGACGTCGACAATTAGCTAAATATATATTAAGTAACAGACAATTATGATCTATGAGGCTGAGAAATATTAAAAGCTTTGAGCCGCTTACGCCCAAAGTTACCAACCTTTTAAGAAACGCCATTATTAACGGGGATATAAAACCTGGCGAACGGCTGAATGAAACACTTATTTCGGGAAAATTGGGGATTAGTAGGTCGCCAATTAGGGAAGCGTTTAAAATATTAGAGTCAGAGAATTTAGTCGAGACTCATGGTCGCAAAGGGACCTTCGTAAAGGACCTTTCAATCAAAGAAATTGATGAGATCTATACGGTCATAAAACTAATCAATGTTGCTGCCGCTCGACTCGCTGCAAGCCATATGAACGAGACAAGAAAAAAGGGGCTTGCATCAATAATGAAAAAGATGGAGAGAATTGTCGGGACCCATGATATCGACAAAGTTAAGTCTCTATCAATGGAATTACACACGTTCATTATGAAAGCCGGTGAGAACAGCCTCCTCCTAAAAATTCATAACAACTTACGAATTCAGCAAGAGAGATTCAGAATTAAGGGCACCAGTTATGGAGTAACTGAAATTGCAGATATCGTCCAAGAACACATTACAATTTTGAAGGCTTTACTTAGTGGCGATACCAGCGAAGCTGAGTTGCTAATGGCCAATCATGTAGACAATGCTCGCTCACGAGTCTTAAACGCCCTGAGAAAAAACAATGATATCAACCTCACGTAAGGTCAAAAGAAATGGACAATGAGGAGTCTTCCAATCATTGAATGACAGGAGTAAGAAAAATGACGTTTCGTCCGAAGAAGAATCGGGTTCTTGCTTGTCTGGAAAAAGGCGAAGTTCCAGTGGGCATGCAGATTTCCACTGGTGAGCCCACATTCATTGAGGTCCTTGCTTACACAGGATTCGATTATTACATGCTCGATATGGAACACTCCCGAATAAGTGCGGGAACAATGGAGCACTGCATTCGCGCTGCTGATGCCTCAGGTATTACCACTTTCGTCAGGGTTGCTGAAAACAACCATACTGTCATTCGCCAGGCGATCGAAGCTGGTGCGCAAGGAGTTGTTGTCCCTCATGTGAAAAACAAGGATGCGGCAAGAAAAGCTATTGACTCCGTCCGGTATCCACCTGAAGGGAAATGTGGTATCTGTCCTGCCATTCGAGCTGCGGCCTTCTCGAAAGCGGCATGGGATGACTATTTGGAATATTCAAGCAAACAAACAATGGTTATTCCCTTGCTGGAAGATAAGGAGGCGATTGATAAAGCAGAAGAAATTTTCGACGAGTTGAAGTCGGGAGTAGATGCAGTCGGGTTTGGACGTGGTGACCTCGCACAGTCCATAACCCCCGTTGGGAAAAAGGTGGATTGGGAGCATCCTTATCTGTTAGAGGCGTTTGATAGAGTTCTGGCGATATCACAAAAGAAGGGGATTCCCGTCATTGCGTTCCCGTGGCCTGAGACTACTCCTGAGTGCGCCAAAGCAGCGATAGACAAGGGGGCTAGAATAATTCTCTATTCTGTTGACCTATTACTTTTTTACAATCTTTGTCAGGATATTATTCGTGGTATGCGAGGGCCTAATTTCCATAAACCAAGAAAGGAGGGGTAACTATGCTACGACAGATTATATTCATTTTATGTTGTATGGCCATTCTAATGTTTTCTGCAGAGTTGACCCAAGCAGCAGAATTTAATTTGCGGCTTGGACATCCTGTCCCAGTGACAAGTGTTCACCATTCTTGGGCACAGCGGTTTACGGACAACTTCACGAAACTTTCGGGGGGTGCGATACAAACCGAAATCATTGGCGGAGGGGTGCTGGGTGATCCAAAGGAGCACATGGCCCAGCTGCGTGCGGGCAAGCTGGATCTCTGGTTGATGGATTTGACTGCATTAATGTTCGCCAAGGAGTCAAGACAATTTGCTGTCTTGTTTGCACCCTTTCTGTTCCGGGATCAAGAGCACTATCGCAAGTACCTAGCCAGTGAAGTATTCAAGGCGATGATTGAAGAGGCGGAGCAGAAAGTTGGAATCAAATATTTAGGAACCATCGGAGACCGCTCCCCGCGTGCCCTATCGACAGCCAAAAGGCCGATTAAATCACCCGATGAGATGAAGGGACTAAAGATGCGAGTACCAGGGTTACCCTTTGTATCTGAAGTCTGGAAAGCCTGGGGAGCCAGCCCCACGCCGGTCAGGGGGGCTGATATTTATCAAGCGTTACAGACTGGGATGGTGGATGGCGATGACAATGGCATCGCAACGTTGTTTGAACGGGGCCTCGATGAAGTCTTGAAGTACCATACCCCAATCAACTATGTTCATTCTAGTCTATGTATCTACATGAGTGGCCACATATGGAGCAAGCTGACAGAGCAGCAGCGCAGCGCAGCCCAAAAGGCCGTAAGAATTGTAGACGAGGAGCATAAAAGCTATCAGGAGATGATGGCGTCTTACTTGGACAAGGCTAGGGCAAAAGGAATAAAAATTGTCGAGCCGGACATCGTAAAGTTTCAAGCTCCAGTTAAAGAGATTGTGGCTAAATTCGAGGACAAGTTCTGGCCAAAAGGGCTCTATGAGAGGATCCAAGAAGTTCGCTGATATTTGAAAACTTTACGGCTGGAGCTCAAACCCATTTGCAAAAATAGCCAGAGAAAAAAAGTGTGCGTATCTTGTCATTGAAGCAGCCAATAACGCTTTTAGCAAAAGACCAACTCTCTTAAGGATTATAGATACGCCAAAATCAAGTTAGCACAAAAAGTCCGATAGAAAACTTATGGAATTACGTCTCAGAGGCATTTATGCCAAACTGTTAGGTTCTACCATCGGCCTATGCGCGATGACAATGGCCGGGTTGGCCGTGCTACAAGTAGTGTTGCGCTATATATTTGCCTCGTCTTTGATGTGGGTGGAGGAGGCCTCGGTTATTATCATGCTCTGGATGACCTGGCTGGGAGGTTCGTTATTGTGGTTAACCAACGGCCATATCGTAGTGGACCTCCTTACGAACCAATTTTCTCCACGCATGCAGAAGACAATGGCTTCATTCACAGATGTCCTGGTTATCATTCTCACTGGAACTTTGTTTGTCGTTTCTCAGGAAACGCTCCGCACTTTAGGAGGTCTAGAACTGGATAGTTTGCCTATTGATTTAACCATCAAGTACTACCCGGTGCCCTTTGGAGCCCTTGGGCTGGTTATGGCGGCGATACTGAATCTTTGGAGCCGACATAGCCGTCGAGAAGAGTCACGCCATGATTATTGAGCTTGTTCTTCTTTTCGGGGTGATGCTGGTCTTCATGGCTTTAGGGACCCCAGTGTTTATCAGTATGGCTTTAGCCGAAGCGGCATATATCGTTGCCTTCTGGCCCAAGGTGCCAATTATGGTGGTAGCTCAAGGGTTTGTTCAGGGGCTTAATAACTATAGCTTCACTGCAATCGTCTTTTTCTTTCTGGCAGGGGAAATAATGAATGCAGGTGGCATTACCGACCGGCTGTTACGCTTTACTCGAGCCTGTATCGGACACATACCTGGAGGGTTGAGTCACGTCAACATCATGGCGAGTATGGTTTTTGCTGGTGTCTCAGGTTCGGCAATGGCGGATGCTTCAGCCATCGGGTCAATCATTATCCCGGCTATGAAGCGTGAAGGATACTCGGGTTCTTATTCTGCTGCCGTGACTGCCGCCTCGGCAACGATCGGACCAGTCATTCCACCCTCCATCCCACTGGTCCTTTTTGGTCTGTTCGCAATGACTTCCGTTGGGCGGTTGTTTATAGCCGGCATCATTCCGGGAATCTTGATGGGTGTCTTCCTCCTTATCGCTTCCTATTTCATCAGCAGGAGGCGAAAATACCCGGCTACGGCTTGGGTTGGGTTTGGTGAGGTCTTAAGAGCGACGATGAGCTCAATCCTAGCCCTGATTATGCCGCTCATCGTAGTCGTTGGACTGGTAGGAGGCGTTGCCACGGTAAGCGAGGTGGGTGCGATAGCTGCCGCCTACTCCTTAATCGTCAGTATGTTAGTTTACCAGGAACTAAAGCCAGGGGAGCTTTGGCGAGTCATATGCAAGGTCAGCGCCGACAGCGCTAAGGTCCTGATCATTGTTTCGATTGCAGGTCTGTTTATCTGGATTATTGGGAATATGGGAGTTGCCAAGGTGTTGGCAGTCTGGATCGAGTCATTAACTTCAGATCCGAAGCTGGTTTTAGCCTTGATGGCAGTGGCCTTACTTCTTGGTGGAATGGTACTCGATCCAGTCACCCTATTTGCCGTCTTTGTACCGATCATGGTACCGACAGCCGCTGTTGTGGGTATCGACCTAACTCAGATGGGTGTAATCGCAACGCTCGCTACGATGCTCGGTCTGCTTACCCCACCCGTGGGCATGCTGGTTTTTTTGACCTCAGCCCAGGCGACCGCCCCGGTTCACCACGTATTCAAGGAACTGGTGCCCTTCCTCGGGGCCTTGCTCCTGCTGCTCGCTGCACTCATCATATTCCCTCAACTGAGTTTATGGCTGCCAGGGTTGCTTTTGGGCTAAAGAACTGATCGATAAGTTCAGCCTACAGGGACAAGTCTAAGGACACATCCTGTAAGATCGTGGTTAGAAAAGTACATTCTGGTAATGGTGGAACTCCTATGCAATGATGTTGCGATCCAACGCGCGGTATTGAATCGCTTCGGAGAGGTGGGAGGGTTGAATATTCACCTGGTCTTCCAGATCGGCGATGGTTCGGGCAACCTTTAAAATTCTAGTGCAAGCCCTGGCGCTCAATCCAAACTTATCAATCGCCATTTCCAATAGCTTCTGATTCGTCTCGTCAATCTCACAAAATTTCTTGATGTGGTGGTTCGTCATCTGAGCATTACAGTAGATCCTCATTCCCTTGAATCGATTGAGCTGAACCTTTCAGGCAGCATCTACTCTTCTCTTAATCTCCCGCGAAGGGTCCCCTGCCTCCCGGCTAGCTAGATCTTGATACTTCACAGCAGGGAGTTCAATGTGAATATCGATGCGATCCATTAAGGGACCCGAGATCTTCGACCTTTATTGTTAGGATCACCATAATAGCTAGTGGTAGTCGTGCACAAAATAAGTCTTGACAAAAAAAGGTGCTGTGCTAACATCAGGCCCAAATATTCCATATATGAAACAAAGTTCTAAATATGAAACCCATTCAGGAAGCACCTCTTACTTGGCGAATTCAAGTGTCAAAGAGCTGCTAATTTTGGAATGTTTTACTCCGAGCAGGCCCCGGCTTTCCCAGTCAGAGATCCAAAAAATTACCAATATTTCAAAGTCCACAATTTGTCGGTTGGTGAAAGCCCTTACAGAGCTGGGTTATTTGAAATATGACCCTGAAAGCAAAAAATATTACCTAGGACCAAGAGTATTATCTTTAGGCTTTTCAGTATTACAGAGTATGGAGGTTCGTGAAATTGCGAGGCCATATTTGGAAAGACTGTCCAGGGAATGCAATAAGAGTGTAAATTTATTGATGTTAGATAGGAACGAAATGGTTTTTATAGAAAGAATTAGAGTTCCTGGACCGCGAGACTACAATATTAGCATTGGGAGTAGAATACCCATATACAATACCGCCGCAGGAAAAGCAGTGCTGGCTTACCTTGAAACAGAGAAAGTTGAACAAATAATTAATGAGATCAAGAAGAACGATCAGATAGCTCAGAATATTGGCAAAAATGGGTGTATATTAATTACTTCTCTGAATAAGGTGAAAAAAGAGAAATATGCGATAAACGATGAAGAGTCCCAAAAAGGAGTCCGGGCAATTGCTGTTCCAGTTTTCTCTACCGAGGGTGTCGCATATGCTATGGATTTGGTGGTACCTTCGGAAGAGATTTCGATAAACGAACTCAGGAGCATTTATGCACCCAAAATGATTAAAATGGGTAAGGAGATTTCTGAGGCAATGGGATATCAAGAGAAATAATTGATGGGAAGAGCCTTCGTCGAAGAGTATCAATCAATAACTTGGAAGACAAAGGTGTAGAATGAAATGGGTGACGTGAGTCTTTTAGAATTGGGCAGATGATTAAAGTATATTCTTGACATAACCTGACGAAGGACAGGCCTTGCAATCGTTCTGTCAGAAGTTTTGATCTACAGATCAACTAGGGAAAAGAATGGAAAGCAAATTCTGCGAAAACGGAAGGATTTTTGTCCTGGTTGAAAGAGAGGGTCTAACCATTGCACCTATTACCTTTGAGCTATTAGGGATGGGGAAACGGATTGCCACTCAGTTAAAGGGAATTTTGTGTGCGGTTACGATAGGTCATGAGGTTGCTGATATCTCAAACAAGATTACCCATTTTGTGGATGAAGTTTATTCCATTGATCACCCCCTGTTCAAAAGTTTTAAGCCTGAGCTTTACATTAGTACCCTTGAGCAGTTGTATCAGTATGTGAACCCCGAGGTTGTCCTAATAGGGTGCACCTTGAATAATCTTGATCTGGCCCCGAGATTGGCCTATAGAATGGGAGTCTCAGTTATCACTGACTGCGTTCAGCTTGCAGTCGAGCCTGAAACTGGACATCTCCTCTGTACTAAACCGGTATTCGGAGGTAAGATTACCTCCATTTTCAAACTCATGAAGAAGCCATACATAGTGACACTAAGGCCAAAGGCAGTGGAGCCCATTGGAACAGGGTCTGCCACAGGAAAGATCATTGATGTTGATCCGGTAATAGACGAATCTACGGTCAAAGTGGAAATGATAGAAAAAATAAGTGAAGAGGCTGTAAGCTTGGATAGAGCTAAGGCAATCGTTGCTGGTGGGCGGGGAGTCAAAAACGCCGAGGGACTCGGGCAGCTTAGAGAGCTGGTAGAGGTGCTGAAGAAATATTTTGGCAAAGTAGAGTTGGGGGCGAGTAGGCCTTTAGTGGATGCCCATTTAGTTCCCTCCTCCCGCCAGATAGGATTAACTGGGGAAAAGGTAGCCCCAGAGCTCTATATTGCTGTAGGGATATCAGGGTCTTTGCAGCATCTGACTGGGGTATTAGGTGCAAAAAAAATTGTCGCCATCAACACCGACACAAAGGCAAATATATTCAAGGTCTCTGATTACGGGGTAATCGGCAATTTCGAAGAGGTTGTACCTGCTCTTAAGAAGAAATTAGACGAGTTGTAATGAATCCGCTAAAATTGGTCGTTTGTGCGAAACAAGTTCCAGACCCAGAAGGACCTGCGGATGCTTTTCGGGTTGATCCGGAGGCAAAAAAAGTAATCCCCGTAGGGATTCCACCTGTCATCAATCCCTTTGATGAAAATGCCTTAGAAGCTGCCCTGCGGATAAAAAACCAAATCGGCGCCAAGATCACGGTCCTTAGCATGGGAGAAAAACTTGCCCAGCCAGTCCTTAGAAAAGCATTAGCTGCGGGGGCAGATGAGCTTATTCTTTTGATGGATCAGCATTTTAAAGACCTTGATAGTTCTTCAACGGCCTATGTTCTTTCAAGCTCGATCAGAAAGTTGGGGCCATTTGATATTATCCTGACAGGCAGACAAGCTGGCGACTGGGATTTCGGAGTCACAGGGCTGCTTGTCGCGGAAATGCTTCAAATTCCAGTGATTAACTTAGCCCGGAAGGTGGAAATAAAGAATGGTAGTGTTTTGATTGAGAAGTTATGCGATGGCGGTTACGAAGTTGTTAAAGCCAACATGCCATTGGTTGTGACGGTAAGCAGTGAATTAGGCGAACTACGATACATCTCTCTTAGAGCCCTGCAAGCTTACAGTAAAACACCCGTAAAGATCTTCAATGCAATGGACCTTGAACTTGATCTTCAAAGGATGACACACAGAACAATTTGCAATCTGCTTGCCTTTCAGGGTGAAAGGCAGTGCAAATTCGCAGAGGGCGAAACTGCGCAAGATAAAGCTGAGAATCTGGTCGGCTTAATGAAGAGAGACGGAATAATCTGAAAAAATCAAGACAGGGAGTGATTAAGATCTGGGAGACTAAGTAGTCATTTAATAAGGTGTTGCAAAGCGTAAGCAAAAAAGGGGGTAAAGAATGGCTGAAAAAAAGGAATTAGCTAAGATTGTTGGCAGCGAGAATGTCTTGGATGACCTGGAGACCTTGGAAGCTTACTCGAAGGATCAGAGTTTTGCTCTACCGAGGAAGCCACTGTTTGTCGTAAAGCCTGAGAACGTGGACGAAGTGCAAGGAATAGTGAAGTGGGCGAACCAGACAGGCGCACCGCTAGTACCATTAAGCTCAGGTCCACCACGCTTTTATGGTGATACCGTACCCACTGCAGCAGGGGCAGTTGTTGTGGATCTGAGCAGAATGAAACGGATTATAAAGATTGACTCCAGAAATAGGGTCACGATGATTGAGCCAGGGGTAACTTACAGTGAACTCAAGCCAGAGTTGGCCAAGCACGGGTTGAGACTCACTACGCCCTTGCTCCCACGGTCGAATAAGTCGGTGGTGGCGAGCCAACTGGAAAGGCAGCCTACACTGGTTCCTAGGTACCAGTGGACCTTGCTCGAACCATTGCGATGTCTTGAGGTAGTCTGGGGTGATGGTAGCAAGCTATGGACTGGCGAGGCAGGGGAGCATCCTCCATCACTGGAAGAGAAATGGGACTTAGATTTGGCCCAATTGGATCCAATAGGCCCAGGGCAAGTGGACTACTACCGACTCGTTTCGGCAGCCCAGGGGAGCATGGGTATTGTCACCTGGGCAACGCTAAGATGTGAGCTATTGCCTCAGTTGCACAAACTCTTCTTCATTCCAGCCCAGAGACTTGATGACCTGATTGACTGCACCTATAAGCTCACGAGGGTAAGGTTAGGTGATGAGTATCTTTTACTGAATAGTTCGAATTTGGCATATATCCTTGGAGAAGGGAATGATCAAATCACGGCATTGAAGGAAATATTCCCACCTTGGGTGATTATCATTGGCATAGCTGGGCGTTCTTACCTACCTAAGGAGAGAGTTGAGTTTCAAGAGAAGGACGTCACTGCTATTGTCCAGCAATTTGGCTTGAAGCTCATGTCGGCAATCCCCGGGGCGAGGGGGGAACAGGTACTGGACGCATTACTCAATCCATCTAGGGTGCCCTATTGGAAACTTGGCTATAAAGGAGGATGTCAGGACATATTCTTCCTGACCACACTCAATAGAACGCCAGAGTTCATTAAGACAATGTACTTCGTAGCGGAAGGGCTGGGCTACTCCCCTTTAGAGATAGGCATTTACGTTCAGCCACTGCAACAGGGTGTATCTTGTCACTTCGAATTCAGCCTGCCCTACAATCCAGATAACCAGAGAGAAGTAACAAAGATGCGCGAACTCTTTACCAAGGCCAGTGAAGCACTACTAAAGCAAGGGGCGTTCTTCTCACGGCCTTACGGTATCTGGGCAGATATGGAGTATAACAGAGCGGCACAGACCACAATTCTCCTCAAGAAGGTGAAAGGGATATTTGATCCCAATCATGTGTTGAACCCAGGCAAACTCTGTTTCTAGAAAAAGGGAAATAAAAGGAGGGTATAGAGATGGCATTAGAAGACTACCGCGGAAATATGCAAAGATGCACCCGATGCTCATATTGCAAGTTCGTTCTGTGGGACCATTTAAAGAGTTGGAGATTTGCCAAAGGCTGCCCCAGCATAGGATATCACAACTTCCAGAGCTACTCGGCAGGAGGCAGGTTATCTGTCGCCCTATCGCTCTTAGATGGCAGGATTGATTACACAGATGCGGTTATAGATATCGTTTACCAATGCCAGTTGTGTGGGGCTTGCGATGTTGCTTGCAAGATTTGCCGCTACGACATGGAGCCATTAGAGACATTGCGTGAGCTGAGGTTCAGGTTGGTTGAGGATGGTCAGCTTCTTCCCGAACATATGTCTGTCATAGACGGTCTCAAAAAAGAGAATACTATGGTTGTGGGTAAGGTTAAAGAGGAGCGGGGCCAATGGGCGGAGGGGTTGAAACTAAAGGACCTCACTCAGGAGAAGGCGGAGGTTGCTTTCCACGCTGGATGCCGACTGTCTTATGATGAAGACTTACGGAAGGTAACTAGGACGGCGGTAACGCTGCTCAAAAATGCAGGTGTTGATATTGGTATCATGGGGAAAGACGAGAATTGTTGTGGGGGTCGTGCTTACGAAATGGGATACAAGGGAGAATTTAATAAATATGCTCAAAATAACATTGAGGCATGGACAAATGCTGGTGTGAAGACGGTGGTTACTTCCTGCGCTGATGGCTATTGGGCATTCAAGCGCCTTTATCCTGAGGTAGGCTCCAAGTTTGAGATTCTCCACACTGTGGAATTTGTTTACCGTCTTGTTAGGGAAGGCAAATTAAGATTCACTAAGACTATTCCTAAGATTGTCACCTATCATGATCCCTGCCACTTAGGAAGACAGGGAGAGCCTTATGTCCCGTGGAAGGGCGTGGAGAAAAGAATCCTCGGGCAAATGCTGGTACATGAGCCCAAAAAGCCAAGGTACAATGGAGTTTTTGGCGTTTATGACACACCAAGATATATCCTGCACAGCATCCCCGGCTTAGATTTGGTTGAGATGGAGAGAATCAGGGAAAATTCCTGGTGCTGTGGTGCCGGTGGGGGAGTCATGGAAACCTATCATGACTTGTCCTCGTGGACCGTCAATGAGCGGATTGAAGAAGCAAGGGTTACAGGAGCAGAGGCAATCGTAACTGCTTGCCCATGGTGTGAAAGGAATTTCATTGATGCCATTAGTTCGAACGGCATCGAAATGAAGGTCTATGACATTATAGAGCTTGTTCAACAGGCAATCTGAGAAGAGGAGGCATTTAGACATGACACTATCTAGAGAGGCATATCAGGTATTAGAAGATATTGTAGGGCCAAAAAACATCACTGAAGAGCCGGCGACGCTAGATGCATACGCATTCAACTTCGGGAATGAGTTATTTCCGCCATACGCAAATAGGTTTTTCATCAGACCTGCTGCTGTCTTGCTACCGGGGAGCACTGAGGAGGTTCAGGCTATTGTCAAAGCCTGCAATCGATACAGAATAAAATATAAACCTTTCACTACTGGCTGGGGTTATATAGGTGGAGTTAGGATGGAAGATGAAATCCAACTGGATTTAAGGCGAATGGACAGAATCTTGGAGATAGATGAGAAGAATATGTTTGCTGTGGTTGAACCATATGTCATGGGTGGTGTACTTCAAGCTGAAGTGATGAAAGTGGGACTCAATTGCAATATGCCTGGAGCCGGAGCTGCTGTTTCCCCCTTAGCCAACGCTACCTCCCAGTGGGGGCACGGACCACCTACCGTTTACTTTGGCCATAATAGTGAAGTTTTGCTTGGCATTGAATGGGTGATGCCCAATGGTGATATCTTGAAGACAGGGTCTTTGGGTTCTGGAGTTGGCTGGTTCTGTGGTGAGGGACCTGGACCAAGCCTAAGGGCGTTGATCAGGGGAGCAATAGGAGCTCAGGGCAATCTGGGTGTTTTCACCAAAGCTGCCGTCAAACTATCGCCTTGGCCCGGACCTACTGAATTGACCGTCGATGGTTCACCGCCCGCTTACCGTTTGTCACTCCCGGAAAACTTTAGAGTCTACACACTGACCTTCCCCAGCTGGCAGGCTTTTGCTGATGCCGCCCGTAAAATTTATGACGCTGAAATAGGATATATATGCCATAGACAGTGGCATAAGTTGGGTAAAGACCTGGCACCGGCGTTCTTTCTGATGTATAACGATCCTACCAAGACGCTTGATGACATGGAGGAAATGTTGAAGGACCCAGAGGTACAACGGTTTACAAAAGAGATGAGTATGCCTTTACCCATTGTGTTGGCCGGGCAGACCCCAAACGATATCGGGTATCAGGAGAATGTTTTAGACCAAATATTAGCTGAGACCGGAGGGCACAAAGTAGCTAGAATGAGTGAATCGGATATGGAGAAGTTTTCCCTTATCTACTTAATTAGGTGGGGGCACAAGAATCTAAATTTTGTTTATGCGGGGGGCTATGTGGGAAGTTGGCATCAGTACGGAACTCCAGATTTCAATATAAGGTATGCCCAGGTCGCTGAGGAGACACTAAGTAAGTATCAAGCAACGGGCCTACTCGTAAAATGTGGTGGGGATGCTATGATGGGGCCTATTGCTCGAATGGGTGGGGGGGGGACCTTCTCACTCGAGCAGTTCACTGCTTTTGATCCGGCCAGTAAGGAATCAGTAGAGGCAGTCGTAAAGTATATTAACGAATCAGCGGTACTTTCCCGGGAACATGGATTTCCTTCGGGTTTTGATGAGGTGTTGGCCTTGCGGATGAAGGGGAGTAAAGGGAGTCAAGCCTATTTGGATAGTTTGCCGGATACGCGCATGTACCAATGGCAATGGAAGATCAGACAAATGCTTGACCCCAATGGTATTGGAGAGGCAAGTTCTTACTGGACGGTAAAACCGAAAGAATAACAAGTAGGTGCTGAGTCAAGGATTATTACGCGGTCACCTCCAGGACCATCACGGATCAGATGATTGAAGAGTACACTGTTGAGCAAGAACGTGCCCCCATTCGCGATGACCGTCAATCTGTAACTGACGAAGACAGGAAGCTACCGCCTTTCAGGCGGTAGTTGTTCACTTATGCCGTTATCAAAGTGCATCCCCCAAATTAAGTAATCAGGGTGGGAGTATAGCTCCGTTTTGGAGAGCAGCGGTTTCCAAAACCGCAGGACTGGAGTTCGACTCGCGTTCCTGGCACCACGTAGATACTGTTTGAATGATTTATATGCAGGTAAGAAACGTGCCCAATATCTTACTAATTGACACCAACACGACGCATTTTAACGAAGTCACTCCGATCTATCCTATCGGCTTAGATTACCTTCAAGGCGCTCTAAGGCAGGTAGGCTTTACAAATACCCAAATACTTGATTTAAGGGAGGCAGGGGGTAATCTGGTCAATTTTAATCAAAGAGAGACAAAAAGTTTAACCGCTATTGCCCAAAAGGTTGGGGAAACAAGGTGGGATATTATTGGCATTGGTATTAGAAACATTGACTCTACCTGTTCTCCGGAAGCGACCCGGCCAGAGCTAGACTATTATTTACCCCAAATTAGGACCTATGTTGACTGTGTTCGGGCAGCTAATGGCAATCAGGCTCATATTATACTGGGCGGCAGTGGCTTTTCCATGATGCCAGAAGAAATACTTGACTATCTCGAGGGCGACTATTATGGTGTCGTAGGACCTGGGGAAGTGGCCTTGCCTCGGCTTATCGCTGACTTACTGGATGATAAACCTCGGCACAGGATATATGGTGGAGCATCAGAAATCAAAATTGGCAAGTTACAGAATTTGGACCTGCTAGAGAAATATGAGCACTTAAGCCAGAATATAAGTGCCGTAGGTGTGAGAACCAAAAACGGTTGCGGTCAACATTGTGGCTATTGTCCGTATCCAAGTATTAGCGGAAGTGAAGTTATAACTAAAGATATTGACGACGTCATAGATGAAGTCCGTATTTTAAGGAAGACTGGGTTCAGTAGTTTTATGTTTGCTGATGATGTATTTAATGTCCCTCTGGAACATGCCAAAGAAATTTTGAGGGCAATGCTAAGTACACAAGAAATACCTAAAAATTGGCATGCCTACGTAGATCCAAAGGAGATTGACGAGGAGCTACTGGAGCTGATCGTAGAAACGAATGGTTGGAGTTGCTATCCAAATATAGAGCAGTCACAAGGGCGAGCGGTTATATTCCCTTTTAGCATAGAGAGTGGCTGTGACCGAATCTTAAGGAATATTGGTAAGGGATTCACGACCGAAGATATAAAGAGGTCTGTGATGGCGTTTGATAGTGTAAAAAGGAGCTATAGGCAGAGGGCAGGGATAAGTGCATTTAGCACTGTGTTTTACCTTTTATTAGGTTATTTAGGGGAAGATGAAGAAAGTGTTAAAGAAAGTTGCGAATTTGTAAATGAGATACTTCCGGATTGGCTATCGATACAAGTAGGAGTGAGAATATATCTTCACACGCCTCTGGCCCAAAAAACAAGGGGCATACTATGGCATGAGCCAAAGGATTTACTGACGCCAACTTTTGTCCCTTTCGATAAGGCCGAAATAAAGGGCTGGCTGGCAAAGTATCTTAACCCGACATATGGCATCATTGAAGAAATGGGGAATGTGATTTACTTATCTAGACGAGACAGTTTATGTATTTAACTCAACAAAAGGTTGTCTAGCAATAAGTGCCTCCTTATTGATAATGGGTTTGTGAAACAAAAAGGAAAAAAATGGGTTGAGAGGTTATGAGAAAAATAGGATTTGCTGCAAGTAGCATTGTTAAAAGTTGGAAAAATTTTTCAAAAGAATTAGTTTTATGTGTTATTGGGATTTAGTGGAAGAAAGATCAGGAGGACTGGATGTTTTCACGGAATGAAAGGGAAACTAGATTCGCGCGCATTCGGCAAATTTTGATCGAGGACAAATTCAAAGCCATGCTGCTCATTGGGGATGGTAACATCAGTTACGGGATGTGCGGAGATTTCCGATATTATACGAATAGCCGCGTGATCTTCTATCGCCAAGTGGCCGTTGTCTTCCCGGATTCGGATCCCGTGCATTTTGCACAAAGTGACATTTCCCGACAGGCAGCAGCGCGCTGGTCTTTCGTCACCGACTGTCGTACCAGCCCAAATCTCCTCGCCGGAATAACTGATCTCTTGAAGGAACGGGGGGTTACACGAGGAAGGGTTGGTGTAAACTTCGAAATGCTCCCGGCGGCGTGGCATATCCAGATCAATCACGAGCTTCCGCAGGTTGAATTGGTGGAAACCCATGAGCGTATCATGGGTATTCGTTTTCAGCGCAGTACGGAAGAGGCCAACATTTACCGCCACGGGGCTGCGCTGGGTGACGGAGGCTTTGAAGCAGCCCTGAGGGTAATTAAGCCAGGAGTGACCGATTATGAAATTGTCGCTGAGATTGAACATTATGCCCGCCGCCATGGGGCAGAAGAGCATTTTACCTTGATCGCATCGGGAAAGTTTACACTCGGTGGAGAGAACAGAATGCCACTGGTATATGCACCCACTGGACGACGCATCGAGATGGGTGATAGCGTGATGATGGAGATCACGCCGCGCTTTGAAGGGTACTGGACACAGTTGGTACGAACTGTCAACGTTGGAAAAAACAATCGGGATCTCTCAAAGCTCCATGAAGTGTGCCGGGGTGCAATCGAGCGGGGTCTGGAAGAATTCCAACAAGGAAAAATGATCAAAGACGTGGCTGTTGGTATGCAAAACTATGCTTCCTCTCGTGGCTATCTGCTTAAATTGCCGCTGGGCCACCTCTGCGGTATTGACCTGGTTGAAGACCGTGTTACACCTGAAAATGATTTTGTGCTTACGCCCGGGACGGCAGTCATTATTCATCCTACAGTATGCACTCTGAATGGAAAGAACAGCTTCTTCTGGGGAGAAACATACCTCCTGACGGAAAGTGGCTATGACCGCCTTCACCGTGCAACAGACGAGTTGCTCACCTTGTAGAAGGCTTAGGA
>SMTZ1_10007232_pt1 | contig 19671 bp, 15 predicted proteins | sample DeeMarSWOR136_30_FD_25667 | JGI IMG/M metagenome (IMG submission 25667)
CATCTACTGAGTGGCAATGCTGCCGGCATCTTGGGCCTGGCCTATGCGTGGGATGCAGTCGGCGCCACAGAGTGGGCGATCGACCAGGGCGCCGACGTGCTGAACCTGAGCTGGGGATGGTCCACTGGGACTCCTAGCCGCAGTATGAACCTGCTAGACCGATACTACGATCTGATCGTGCGGGAGCATTGGAAGACCGTGACGGTGGCAGCAGGGAACTGCGACGGCAACTGCAGCGTCCTCAGCCCTGGAAAGGCATACAACGTTATCACTGTGGGCGCCATCGATGACCTCGATACCGCTGATACAGCAGCGGACTGGAATGACGACGTGGCCAGTGTTTTCTCTAGCTACGTCGATCCCTTGTCCCCATATGGCGATCGAAACAAGCCCGAAGTGGTGGCGGTAGGGCAGCGCGTTCGTTCGACATCAGTGTACAACGACTGGCGCACTTCTGACGGGACCAGTTTCGCAGCGCCTGCGGCAGCAGGAGAAGCGGCTCTCATGATCAGCCGTGCCGACTGGCTCAAGGCATGGCCGGAGACGGTCAAGGCAGTGGTGATTGCCACGGCGAGGCATGACGAAATCTGGGCAGACGCTGACCGCAGTGCGCGTGCCACGGAAGACAAGATCGGTGCCGGGTGCATTGACGCAACGGCTGCCGACCACACTCTGACAGACGGTCGACTGGCTGGCGTCACTCTGTACCCGGACAGCTTGCCGCACAGTTTCTGGTTCGAGGCGGCCGCAGGCCGGACGATCAGAGTGGCGATTGCCTGGGATTCTCACCCCACCAGCTGGTGGTGGCTGCCTTGGGCCAGCGATACGCTGAAGGCCGACCTCGATCTAGCGGTGTATGCACCGTCCGGAAGCCAGGTAGCAGGATCGCAAAGCTGGGACAATAGCTATGAGTTTGTGGAGTTCACCGCGCCGGCCACAGGCTGGTATCGGGTCGAAGTCCAGAAGTTCCGGTGGGATGCTGGCAACACGCATGAGTATCTGGGATTCGCCTGGCACAGTGACTGAATCCAGGGGCAGCCGGTTGCCTGTGGGGCGATTCGCTGCCCTTGGGTGCACTGCTGCCGTGCTGCTCGTGGTGATCGCTGCAGCGACGGCCTGCACAAGTCCCTGGGAGCGCCTACCCTTCGTTGAGGTGGCGAGCGGCGGCCTGCTGGCACATGACTCCTATCACGGTGGACCGCGGTTGTTCGTGATCGTGGACGAGGAGCAATGGGCAGGCTTCTGGTCAGAGTATCAGCCGCAGGATTTGAACGAGGAACCCAGCTTCACCTTCGACACAGAACTAGCACTGGTGATCTTCCTGGGTGAAAAGAGCTCGGGTGGATATGTAATCCGAGTACACCGCGTGGAGCAGATGGCGGAGAAAGTACAAGTGGTGATCGAATCCACACTCCAGGCCGCGATGGCTCCCGCAATCATCACGCAGCCGTACCTCATCCTCAGCATAGAGAAGGACGCCCTTCAGCATAAGGGCGTCCTGGAGTTCACGCTGACCGATCCAGCGGGCGAAGAGCTGTTCGGTCAGGCATTCACAATCGAGCCCAGAGCGTCAGACAGGCGCCTCCCCTGACGCCCGGAGAGGGAACGCAAATCGCTTGCCTACTGGGCTGGCGTGGGCGTGGGCGGGATCTGTAGGTAGTCCTGGCGGGCGTTCTCGACCAACGGCTGGACGCTGTAGCTGCCTACGGCTACGTAGTACGGCAAAGTAGAGGCCTTGACCACGTAACTGTTGTCCTCGGCATCGTGGGCGCCGACCAGGACGGTGATGGTCTCGTCTTCCTTGTGCAGCGTGACGACTGCACTGGGATTGTCCAATCCATAGCTGGGAAGCTCTTCCCTGCCCAGCGGCCGAAGCATGGTCACCGAAGTGGCCCTGCTGACGGTCGTGTTGATCGCGGTGACATCAAGCTGTTCTGGCACGACCAGATCCCCCAGAGCCCAGTTGCCCTGATCGTCCTTGACGAACTCGACCGTGCCGTTGGCATTCTCAACCACCACCCGGGAGACTTCATCCTGTGGTACATTGAGGTACGTTATGTCCACCCAGGATGACGGCCCGGCATTCAGGTCCCACTGACTCAGGTCGTTCGCAAGGTAGGTTTCTGCCTGTCCGTCCACACGGATATGGCTGGTGCCATAGCTCGGTGATGAGCCGAGGTAGAAGGTGCGTACCACGTCGTCGCCTGCTTCCAGTTCAACGCGGCGCAGAAAATCGTCCGCCGCGACCTTCAGACGTTTGTGGCTAGCATCGGTTCGCGTCACCAGGCGCTGAGTAGTAAGCGCCCCGATTTTCTCCAGCAGTGAGGTGATGTCCTCTGCCTGGGCAGGATAATCCCCAGCCTCAGGCAAGATCCACTCTCCAGTGACCTGTCGCAGCTCCAACGTCTCGCCCTTGTCATCGGTGATGGTCAAAGCGACGATGTCCTCGGACTGCAGGCCAGGGAAAAGAGGTCCCACTCCACCTGTAGCGGCCCTGGGCCAGAGCACAACTGCGCTGAGGACGATTTGTGCAACGAGTACTACGAGCAGGATCTGCTGCGTGCGGTTCATCATTTCACCTCCGAGGCTGACGTGGAGAGAGCTTCGGGCGGCATCAGCTCCATGGGCTGCTCGCTCCTGCGACGCACATTCCAGACGACGCCGATGAGGACAAGCGCCAACAGGGCAACCGCATAGTTCGCCATCTCCCACATGGACTGCCCGCGTTCTGTCAGCGGGTCCAGTAAGCGAGCTGTGGTACCGCGGGCACGGATGGTCAGCAGATCGAGGTCTTCAGTGCACCACGCCACAGCGCTCTGCACCAACCGTAAGCTGTTGAGGTAGCGATCCCGCGAGAGGCTGCTCGAAATCTCGAACACGATGTCGTCAAGGAATGCAGCGCTGCCGAAGACCACGAGTCGCGCCGTGTCTGGCGAACGTTCGATGGTTCCCGCCGCAGGCTCCGTGGGTGGCTCTGGAGTGACTTCTTCACCCTCTGCCCCTTCGAGAAGCGGCGACGGCTTATCTTTGAAATAGCTCTCAAAGGAGCCCTGGACGGCGACGGCTATGGTGTGGGGCTCTTGCACCTCGCCCACCGCAAAGCCCAGCTGGGGGTGCAGTTCGAAGTTGGGCTGGATGTTGCTGTCGGCCTGTGTCCACGAGCCCTTGCTGGATCTGAGCAGCTCTATGATCTGGCGCTCGGCATTCTTAGCCTCGTCGAGAGTGATCGGTGAAGGCCAGTTGAGCGTCACGGCCTGAAGCTCAGAGACAATGGGGTGCTCGGAGGCCATCCCGTCTGCGCGCACGTCGACGAAGAACGGATAGTCGAGCGCCTGGATCTCCTGGATCTGGATGCCTCCCACATTACGCACCACTGGCACGGGGAAAGGCTCGTTCTGTAGGTCCAGCACCAGCTCACGCCCCACAGTGATGCCATAGTGGTCAAGCATATCCCGGAGGCCATCCTGCACTTCTTTCACCGCCAGACCGCCGCCGTACGGGTCAGGTGCCAGCACGTAGTTGCCAGCGACCGCCACTACAGCGCCACCGCGCATCAGGTATTGATCGATGGCAAAACGCTCTTTGTCGGTCATGTCTTGAGGAGCGACGACGACCAGCACGTCCACCGCTGCGGGCACGCTGCCGCCGCTCAGGTCCGTCCCGCGCACTTCATACTCGTCACCCAGCGTGGCAAATAGCTCCTGCCAGCTCGAGATTGGCTGTTGCGTCCCTCCAAATGGATCCTGGGTCGGCTGCAGGGGCGGGACCCAGAACCCGACTACTTTCAGGAAACCAGGGGAAGCTCGTTTGAGCGCAGATTCAATGGTAGTGCGCACCTCCGCCTCGCTCACGTCCCCAGGTGGGTACAAGACCGTCGGTTCATCGCCGACTTGCATCACCATATGCAGATAGTAGCTCTCCGGAGAGAAGAAGGACACCGCGATGGGCTGTATGCGGTAGCGATCATACAGCTCCTGACGTGTCACGGGGCTGTTGGGGGCATCAGGATCCACAAGTGTGTAGATGAACTTGCCGCTCGAATCCCGCTGGATATCCGCTGCAACCTTCTGGATGGTCTGCAGGGCATCGGCCAGAGAAGCCGGGAGGGTGCTTGGCGTGGCAAAGATTGTCATTTCGACCGGCTCGTCCAGCGCTGCGAGGACTGCATCCACGCTCTGGAATCCGTAGACCACCTTCTTGATGGAGCGAGTCAGGTCGTACTCCAGATTGCGAAGGCGCACGTCGGGGAGACCGTCACGACGCACTTCCACTTCGATCAGATCGGTAAAACCGAGCACCTCATTCTGGTCACCGTAGCGCACCAGGATGTCAAAGTAGGAGTTGATGACTGACGACTCGTATCGACCGGCAACCTGGAAGGGAGTTGGACGGATGCCATAGACTTGGCTGGCCTCGGCCTCCTTCTCCGGCTCTTTGGCCGGGTCGACAATGTCCAGCTCGAGCTTGCCAGCAGAAGCGATGCGATACTCTTCCAGTGTATCACGGATGGTTGGCACGAGCGGGGCGAGCAGCGGGTGCGTCTTCTCGCTGAAGTAGCCGCGGATGAGCAGCGGCTCCTGCAGGTTGTTGAGCAAGTCGCGGGTGGTATCAGACAACGTGTACTCGCGGTGCTGGGTCAGATCGAGCCGCAGGCCGCGCAATGGATAGGCCCACACGTTGGCCACGACCAGGTTCAGCACCAGCAGAGTGGAGCTCAGCGCTACGCTGCGGCGCTGAGGACGCGTACCCTGCCCCTGGCTCCAACCCTTGCTGACCAGCGAGAGCACGTTGAGTGCCAGAAACACGCCGCTGAGCGTGAGGTAGTACAGCGTGTCGCGCAGATCCACCACACCTCGCTGGATGCTCTCGAAGCGGCTGGCTGGCGACATCGCACGCAGCAAGTCACCTACCGTGCTGCCCACAAAGTCAGCCAGCCCACCCGAGCCGAGCATGAACAGGAGAGCGCACAGCATCACAGTGGAGATCAGGGCCACGATCTGGTTGTCGGTTCGCGAGGAGACGAAAAGGCCGATGGCGGCATACGCTGCCGCCAGCAGTATGGCAGCCAGATAGCCACCAATCACCGGTCCCCAGTCCAGGTTGCCCAACGTGGAAACGGTGATCGGCAAGAAGATCGTCAGCGCCAGGGAGACAGCCACCAGCACCAAGACAGCCAGGAATTTGCCCAGGACCAGCTGCGCCGCAGAGACGGGCAGCGTCAGCAGCACCTCCAAGGTACCGGAGCGCTGTTCCTCGCTCCACTGGCGCATGGTCAACGCGGCCACTAGGAAGATCATCAGCACGGGCATCCAGCGAAAGAGCGGTCGCACATCGGCGATGCCACGGGCGAAGAAGGTCTCCACCCAGAAGAAGGAGAAAAGGGCAACCGCCAAGAAAGTGCCCACAAAGATGAGCGCCATCGGCGAACCAAAGTAGCCCTTGAGTTCTTTACGTGTGATCGCAAGTGTCTGTTTCATGATGACACCTCAGGCAGCTGTAGCCAGTTCATTGAATACGGTCTCCAGCGTTCGCACGTCGCGCCGGAGTTCACGCAGCTTCCATCCATTCTCCCGCGCCAGATCATAGATTGCCGGGCAGAGGTCCCGCCCATCCTGGCGCTTGCCGAGTACGCGATAGCCAGGAAAGCCGTCTGGGGTGCGCAGCGGCTCGACCCCGCGAACGTCTGGCAACGCGCGCAACAGGCGATCTATGCCTGCCGGAGTTTCGGCCAGCACCAGCACCGCGTCGGAAGTCGCGGCCAGCTCCGAGAGGTGCGCGTCGGCCTTGATGAGGCCGTTGATCAGGATGATGACCCGCTCACACAGCGCCTCCACCTCAGACAGGATGTGGGTGGAGAAAAGCACGGTACTGTGCTGTGCCAGGCGGCGGATCAGCCGACGCACCTCAACAATTTGTGTGGGGTCCAGACCCAGCGTGGGCTCGTCCAGGATGAGAAGCTTCGGACGGTGCAGGATCGCTTGGGCCAGTCCCACCCGCTGCCGGAAGCCCTTGCTGAGCTCACCGATGGGACGAGGCAAGTGGTCCTGCAGACCAGCGGCGTAGATCGCTGATGAGAGCCGCGCCGGTTGCTCTTCCTGCGGGATTTGACGCAGCTCAGCCATCATCTGCAAGTAACCTTGGACGGACAGCTCCGGATAGAGAGGCGCGGTCTCCGGCAAGTAGCCGATCTGCGCCTGAACCTCACGAGGGTGAGTTGCCACGTCCAGGCCGCCGATCAAGACGCTGCCTGCATCCGGCTGCAAGTAACCGGTGAGGATCTTCATGATGGTCGTCTTGCCTGCGCCGTTGGGGCCCAGCAGTCCGACGATCTGACCTTCGGCAACGCGGAAACTGACCCCTCGCAGTGCTTCAATAGGGCCGTAGGACTTGACCACCTCTGTGACATCGATCATGTGCTCAACCTCCGTCGATGAGTGTGTTCAAAAACTAGATTCTACCAATCATGCCCAGTTTGTCAAAAACGAGGAGTTCCGGGCCTGGACATCGTTACCAGGTAGTAGTGCACATAGTAGAGAAAGCTGGAGCTCCTCCGGTACAATTGGCGTGGGAAACCATACACCGAGAGGAGCAGCAGTTTGCTGGAAGTTGTCGTACAATCTGCAGACCCTCGCGGCTGTACCGGGAACCTCCATCGTGAACCCCGCGTCCTGGGAAGTAGCGCCGCGACTGCGATCCAGATGCAGTTCGATTCGCAGCCGAACTCGAGGCGCCCCAGGCCACCAGGCATACCATGCGAGGGGATATCGCGGCTCCTGATCCTGGATGTGAGACGTGGCGCCAGCGGCCACGGACGTTTGGAGTTTCGGAGGAAGGCACCTTATACTGGAGCCGAAGGCAGCACAATGTGGGTGGATCAGCCAACGACGTCCGTTCTGGCATGCGATGCGTGGACGCGGCTCGGTCCACGATACTGTGTTCTCTCAGCCGCTTGCAGCTTTGAGAACTTGACACCGCAGTCCCAGTAGCATATGATAGCCGCCGTGCACAATACGCCATAGAAACAGAGGCATCATTGTTCAGTCTACCTAGCTTTTTCAGAAGAGGACAACGCGTAGCCAGTGCTCTCCTGGCAATGTCGCTCTTGGCAGCAGCGCTCGGCATGGGTGTTCGTGCCGGGCCGCTGGTTCGCTTCTACTATTTCTACGACTCTGAGTGCGATGTATGTGAAGAAATCCATCGCGAGGTCTTGGAGCCATTGCTGGCCACATACGGCGACCAGGTAATCGCGGACCAGCGCGACATTGATGAGGAAGGCAACTTCCTGCTGCTGTTGGGACTGGAGAAGGCATTCGAGGTAGAGTCCGTCTCCATCCCGGAGGTCTTTATCGGTGATGACGCACTCATCGGTGGAGAACGGATCCGCGAACAGCTAAGGGAACGGATTGAGCACTACCTGGCGCTGGGGGGCGTGGACCTCCCGGCCATGTCGACTTTCCCAGCTCTGCTGGAGACGCCGGGGGTCTGTGAGCCCGAGTGCCCAGAGTGTGAGGACATCCATGAGGCACAGCGGACCGCTGTTGCAGACAGAGAGACGCCTCCCCCACAGGAGAAAGTGACGCCGGCGCCAGCCAGGGCAGAGTGCCCACTCATCTATGCCGCCTACTTCCACCAGGTCGGGTGTGACGTATGCGACCGCGCCGAGAACGACCTGGCATTCATGGTAGCCAGGTACCCGCAGCTGACCGTGCAGCGCTTCGATGTGCAAGAAGCCGCAGCACTGCATGAGTACCTCTCGCAGCGAGCTAACGTTCCTGGCGATAGGCATCTCACGGCCCCAGCGCTCTTTATCGGCGACAGCTACCTTGTCGGGGAAGAGATCTCAGCTGCCGCCATCGAGGCGCTGATCGAGCCGCGACTGGACACAGGTGCTGCCGAGCCCTGGGCCGATTGGGAAGCCAACAGAAAAACGGCCGAGCAGACTATCGTGGAGCGCTTTCGCTCACTGGGTATCTTCACCATTCTGGGCGCCGGGCTACTGGATGGGGTGAACCCGTGCGCATTTGCCACGATGATCTTCCTGGTCTCCTATCTTGCTGTACGCAAGCGAGAGGGCCGTGAGCTGCTGGCCACCGGTGCAGCTTTCACTTGCGGCGTGTTCCTGGCCTATCTCGGGGTCGGATTCGGCTTTCTCAAGTTCCTGACCTCGTTGCCCATCTTGAACGCTGTCAGCAAATGGATCTACGGCGCCACCATTGTGCTCTGCCTGGCCCTCGCCTGGGGCAGCTTTGTCGACTACCGCCGGGCCAGGAAAGGCCGCCTGGAAGACATGGGGCTCAAGCTGCCCGAGCGGATGCGGGGCTGGATCAGGCGATTAATACGTGAGGGGTCGCGTTCGAGTCGCTTTGTGCTGGCCTCGGTAGCGGTGGGCTTTGGCGTGTCCATTGTCGAGCTGGCGTGCACCGGTCAAGTCTACCTGCCAACAATCATCTTTGTGCTGGGCATACCAGAATGGCGAGCGAGAGCCACTCTGGCATTGCTACTGTACAACGCGGTGTTCGTGGCGCCGCTGATCGGCGTGTTCCTGCTGGTCTACTACGGCACTACCTCACAGCAGCTCACCGACTGGATGACCGAACACGCCGCCGCAGTGAAACTGGGGACTGCAGCCCTGTTCCTCCTATTGGCCGGCTGGCTGGGCTACAGCCTGGTAGTGCTGTGACAGGGATAGTGGGGCTGACGATGCTTGATCTATTGATCGGGTAATCAGCCGACTTGCTTCGCTGGACTGGTAGAGCCATCCACAGGGTGATGCGGCCGGGCGTGCGTGGGCCTGCAGCACATTACCCGGTTAAGTTGTCAAGAACCATAAGCCCCGCTCTGAGAGAACAAAGCTCCTGCGGGGCTGGAGGATCATGGGTCCTCCGGTCTGTGCTTCTTAAGCACGAGCGTCCAGCCTCATCCCCAGGTCGGCAGCGTTGACGAGGAACGCATGACACTCCAACCAACTACCGAAGTTGAGATATTCACGAAACCTGGGTGTCCCTACAGCCGGGCGCTGAAACGCAAACTGCTACGCGAGAGCACGGCTTTTGTCGAGCACAACGTGCAAACCGACCCCACAGCCCTGCGACGCATGCTGAACCTCAACGGCGGCCGCCGTCACGTCCCCACCATCGTGATGGGTACGGAGGTCAGCGTCGGCTTTCACGGTACATGAACGGTGTAGCGAGGCAGCCGTGGGCTGGTCGGGGTGGAGTGCAGAGTGCGCAGAGATCCTGTGCGTGTTTCCAGGCTACCAGCAGGCTCGATGGACCAAAACGCTGCGACGAGATCGATGAGGTGCCAGAGGAGTGACTGAAGAGGAACTCGAAACGCTGCTAGCGACGGTCACGCCTGAACGAATACGTCAGCTGGCACAGGAAATCGAGGCGGAGCAACCCAGGGCCAACCGGGGCACGGCGCCGCTGTTCGAGGTCCTTGCGGCGCTCACCGCCGATCTGCCGATAGGTGCAGCTGCGGAGCGCTCGCCGGTGGAGCTGCGGCTGCGAAAGGCGGTTATCGCTGCTGTTGAGCAGATCGACAGCTTGATGTTCGTCGAGGGCGATGGCTGATGAATGCCTGACTTTATCTCGCTGGACGCGGGATAGGGTGACCGCCTCGGCGGCAAGGCGGCAACAGCCTGGCTCGTTCTCCGCGGTCAGGCAGGCGCATCAAGAACAGCAGTTGGGCTCCCCGCGAAGCGTTCGTGCAACGGCACTGGCAAGCCCGGCCAACTCATGGCGGGGCAACCGCCGGCGCTGACCCTAGGGATAGCTTCCTAGTTCTGACCGCTTTTGGAGTCGGTCTCAGCAGTGAGGAAGCCCGGTTGGGCATAGGCCGGGTTCGGGTAGTCGTAGAAACCACCTCCGCTTTTGACCCCTAGCCGTCCCTTGTCGATGTACCGCTTCAGAAACTCTGCGTTCGCTTGCAGCTCCGGGTCCCGTAGCGCGTCGGCCCAGTGCTTCGTGATACGCCAAGCCGTTTCCAGTCCCACATGGTCCAAGATGCCAAAGGGACCGACAGGCATCTTCATCACCCCAATCCAGGCCCGGTCAATGTCCTCAACGGAGGCAACTCCATTCGCCGCCAGTGTGATCGCCGCTCGGTTCAGAGCATTGAGCATCGCATTGAACACGTAGCCTGGGCTTTCCTTCCTGCACAGGACCGGAATCTGCCCGATCCGCTTGGCAAAGGCGTGCAGCAACCGCACCGTCTGCTCTGAAGTGCCCGCATGCGGCATGATGTCCACGACATTGGAGTCCCAGACGTACTGGTGAAAATGCAGCGCGGCGAACTGAGCAGGCCGGCCGGTCGCCTCCGCGAACATGGACGGCAGGAGGGAGGAAGTATTCGTAGTGAAGATGGTACGCGCCGGGCAGAGCTCACTGAACCGGGCAAATACCTTGGCCTTCAGCTCAGGGTCCTCTGGCACAGATTCGCTTAGCAGATCTGCCTCACGGGCTGCATGTGCAGCGTCAGCAGTGGTGGTGATCCGTGCCAACGCTGCGTCGGCCTCTGCTGCGGTCAAGCGTCCCTCGGCCACCAGCCCTTGCGCATAGGTGTTGACCCAGCCCATTGCCCTTGCCAGGGCATGCCCGGAGATATCGTACAGTGCCACGTCGTAGCCATGCATGGCACATTGCAGGCTAATCTGCTGGCCCATGGTGCCGGCTCCCACGATGAGCACCTGCTGAATGTCTTCCACTCTCACGGCATGCCTCCTTTGGTGCGGGTATTGTGTTCGCGCGTGGCTTCTTGCGGCTCAGGCCGCATACATTACTCGACCAGCCTCAGAACGCCAAACGTCCGATCCAGCCCCTAGTTGCTCGGTTGGCACCAGGCTGCGGCAGCGTCCGAGCAGCTCCGCAACGCGACTGCACCGTGTGCAGATTGCCCGCTCACCAGCCCCATCGCCTTCAACCACCCGCATTCGAGCGCTTGTAGGGTCATGGCAGCTCCTCGAGGCCCACACTATGCGTTGCGCCATAGGTGGATTAGGCATACCATGGATTGTGGCTAGGCTAGTCAAGACAGGACTTACCAGCGGGATCCCTCTCTGAAGAGTGTTGAAAAACATATCAGTTACTTGAAATCCATCCTACAGGTTGTGCCATAGATCGGTAGTGCATCATACCACATTCTGTGGCAAATGCAAGAAGCGTCGGAGGTTTTGAAGACCCTCCCCTCTTGGCACTTGACATTCCCATCAAGGAGTGATATAGTAACATTACCAATCGGATACTAACAAGCACCAAACTTGTGCGTAGCAGCGTCGGAGCCCTCGCCGTGTCAGTCGCAGAAGCGTCGAGGGGCACGCCATCTTGCGACTTACAGCCGACCCCAGCGTGGGAGCCAACCCAGCTAGCGGTCGGCTGTTCTGCTTGGTACGTTTTTCTCCCAAGGATAAGGAGTTGCGGCCATAACGTGACATCCATCGAACCCGTCGAAGAGCGCGATACCGCATGTCATTCGCGGTCGCAGCACGGGGTTGGGATGGGTGCCTTTGGCATGCTATGCACCGGGACTCCACCGTGACATCAGCAAGGACAGGAGGGCGAAATGTATACGAACCAAGAGGTGATCAACGCCATCTACGCGGCAGCCGACCAGCTGGAGATCAACGGCTGGGCATTACTAGCCAAGGCGAAGCTGACCCACCTGGTGCGCGACCGCCAGGGCCCGTACACCGACGCACCCATCGATGAAATCGATACGCTCAGTGAGGAAGAAAAGGCACTCATCCAGGCTGGCCTGCCGTCCCTGCCTCCGCCCCCTGTCCGCAAGCCGCTGCAAGGGAAGGGGTTCTTCATCTGGTGGGTGGACAGCTGCGAGGATGGTCAGGCTGAATCCATCGCTGCCAGGGCGCAGGAGGCGGACCTGACCCACGTCCTGATCAAGATTGCCCACCGTGCGACCCCGTACCGCTACAACATCGGCGTCACGCTGGACCGGGTGGCACCATTGGTGGCGGCACTACGAGCAGTCCCGGATTTTCAGGTGTGGGGTTGGCAGTACACTTTTGGTGAGCAACCCGAAGCTGAGGCCCGAATCGCTGTGGATCTGGTACAGCAATATGATCTGGACGGCTTTGTCATCAATGCCGAGAGGGAATACAAACAGGACGAGATCAGGCCAAATGCTGCCCGTTATGCACAAGCCCTGCGCCAGAACCTGCAGGACGCCGACCTGGGGGACCTGCCGGTTGCACTCAGCTCCTACCGCTATCCAGAGTGGCACCTCAGCTTTCCGTGGGCGCCGTTCATGGAAGTCTGTACCATGATGATGCCCCAGGTCTACTGGGTGTCCAGATCCAATCCAGATCCTGTGGGCAACCTAAAGAGATGCCTGCAACAGTACGAGAACATGGGCTGGACCGCTCCCATCGTCCCAACGGGCGCTGCCTACGACGAGTCACAAGGCTCATGGTACTGGAGAACGAAAGCGGAGGAGATACGCGTCTTCCTGCCTGCGGTGAAAGAGGCTGGCCTGCAGGCGGTCAACTTCTGGAGCTGGCAGCACGCAGGTCCGGAGCGGTGGCAAGCTGTAGCGGAGTTCGAGTGGTAATGCAATGCGCAGGGAGTGTGGCCGGCATCTTCCGGGTGCGCAGCGTGCAATGATGGCCAGCACAGCCTACAAAAGGCGACGATAGAGTGACTGAAACGCCTTGTGCCGCCGCGCGTAGAACGAGTGCCGGTGTGCATCTGGCTCGAACACTTCTGAGAGCCTTGGGGTGTGGTGGGCCCCAAGCTCTTTGCTGTTGCCCAACGCCCAGTTTCCAAGGATGGCGGCGCCAAGTGCGGAAGCATCCGCCACGCGAATCGGTGCGAGAGAAATGCCCAACACGTCGGCGACAACTTGCGCCCAGACCGGAGCATCAGCGATCGCTCCAGTCAGGCGAGCCGGTTGGATCTGATCCTCGTCCCCCGCAAGAGCTTCCCACACGTCAGCCAGGCAAAAGGCTACGCCTTCCAGGGCCGCGCGTGCCACGTGGGCACGCGTATGCTCCAAACCCAGGCCATGGATCACCGCGCGGGCAGCCGGGTCCCAATGCGGGCTGCGCTCACCGGCGAGGTAGGGTAACAGAAGCACACCACCGGCACCAGGTGGAACCGAGGCCGCGTCCTCCAGCAACTGTCGGTACCCCGCATCGGCAGCCAGCTCGCCGTAGAGCTGCTGACGCACCCACTGCAGGGCCAGGCCACCGTTGTTGATCGCTCCCCCGGCAAACCAGCGTCCCTCGGCCAGCAGGTAGCACCAGGTACGCTCGCGAGAATCGAGCCAGGGGTCATCTAACACTTTGCGGATCGCGCCACTGGTGCCAACGGTAACCACCACCTGACCGGCCTCTACTGCACCTGCGCCAAGATTGGCAAGCGCACCATCGCTGCTACCTGCCACAACAGGCAGTTGAGCCGACAACCCGGTGTCTTCTGCAGCCTGCTTGGTCAGCCCACCTACAACGGCGGAGGGCGAGACAAGGGACGGCAGACGCTGCTCAGACACCCCAGCCGCTGATAGGGCTTCTTGGTCCCATGTGAGCTGGCGGATGTCCAACAGACCGGTGGTAGATGCCAGACCAAAGTCGGTGGCCCACAATCCTGTCAGCTGGTGCAGAATCCAGTCCTTGATGGCCACGAATCGAGCCGCACGCCGGGCAAGCTGAGGCCGCTCCTCCACCCACCATCGCAGGCGCACAGGATGGTACGTCGAACGAAGCGGGCAGCCTGTGCGTTGATACATGGCAGCGGCATCCACCCGGGCCCGGAGACGCTCCACACAGGGCGCCGCACGGTTGTCAGCCCAGGTCATGGCCGGACAGAGTGCAGCGCCGTGTTTGTCCACCAGAAGCATACTGTGCATCGCACCGCTGAGGCATAGCCCATCAACTTGCCTTGAGGAGAGCTGTGCACGTAGAGCGTGCAGCGTCCTGATCACGCCCTGCCAGACTTTACGCACGTCCTGTTCGGCCCAGCCGGGCTGAGGCGAATGCAGCCCGTACGAGCTCGATGCCGTGGCCAGGACTCGACCGCCGGCGGTCACGGCCACTGCTTTGCAGTTCGTTGTGCCCAAATCAAGGCCGACCAGCGTAGCCAACGCCGGTGCTCCTATCCCATCACCAAGACAGAGGGAGACCCAAGGTCCATCATCTTGCCAGGGTCAGGTTGTTGGCGTTTCTGCGGCAAATCTCTTGCGCTGCCTCAATCTTAGGCGCAACGTACCTGTCGACCTGGAGATCATCCATTGGCACGGGCACGTCGCCGAAGAGGAACCAGTGCTCGACGTGCTCCACAGCGGCCCCGGGCTGCAGGTGGACGAGCGGCCCAAGGGTTTCAAGCTCCAGCATGTCCGCATCGGTCCAGGTCTCGAAGCAACAGCCAAAGTCAGGATACTTGGCCCCTTGGGCATAGTCGAAGGTCTTGACGAAGAGATGGCCGTTCCGTGCATAGGCAGCCCAGCCGTCGACCACCATCAGGCCTGCCTTCTGGGGTGTCGTTGCGTGCGGCTCGTGGCGAAGCATCACGTACTTGCGCCCCCAAGTCCAGCGCGGGTCGGACATGTCGGTGTAAGCCCACAGAGTGATGGTATTCACTGGGAGCAGCGCTTCAGGGTGCATCCTGCGCGGCGGTAGTGGGATAATCGCTGTGCCACCAGGTGCCATCACAGACAGTGCCCAAGGAGCCAGCTCTACCGTCAAGGGATTCTTATTGCGCAAGCGGTGTGTCACCTGCACATGCGCGTCTGCAGGTGACAGGCGGATGTCGATCTCCTTCTGAACCCCGGTGATCGGCTCGGTCCGCTGGATCAGCCGCATGGAGCCAGCGCGTCGCTCCAGCTCGACCGGCTCATTGTCCGGACAGTAGGTGCGCGCCTTGTCCTCGGGTGCTAGCCAAAGCCGGTGCCCACCATAGATGCGCCACTGGTCTCCTCCGACCTGACCCAACGTCTGTTCGTATTCGTGAAACTCGTTCTCCTGCCCCACGAATCCGAAGCGAATAAGGCGCGGCCCGACGTCGGTGGTGACGATCAGATCCACCCGATCATTTGACAGACGGTGGCAATTGGGCCAGCCTTTGTAGTTAACCTGCTCCATGATTGACCCTCCTGCTGGGAGAGTTCGGCAACAGCACTCACAGAGAAACGCGCACACGGTATCCGATTGTGCCTCAAGCAAGCGGAGTAGGTATTCCTTCCTATGTCTCGGGACGCAGCTCCGCAATGTAGATCTCAAACGGGGCCAGAGCTATCCGGGCCAGGTCGTCCCTCTCACTGGCGCGCTTGTGGCTGGAGAAGATGAGACGAGCTGTCTCCGCGGCGAGATCGAAGCTCAGTGTGTGCCCCTTCGCGGAGAAGTTGAGCACGACCAAGCAGGTTTGCTGATCGGCGTCACTGCCTCGCAGCCCCGCCTGGTCGGCGACAGTTCGCCCCGCCTCAGGCGGGACACTTCGTAGCCTCGACTCCGGCGAGACACCTCGTAGCCTCGCCTGATCGGCGACAGTTCGCCCCGCCTGACGGGGGACACTTCGTAGCCTCGCCTGCGGCGAGACACTTCGTAGAAACGCAAGATAGTCGTGGGCGTGCTCGTGCAGGGGCGTGTAGTCGCCGGCAATGAGTGCTGGGGTGCGCTTGCGGACGCGCAGCAGGCATCGGTAGAAGTTGAGCAGCGAGTCTGGGTCAGCCAGCTGGCTGGCCACGTTGACCCCCTGCGCATAGTTGGGATTCACCGGTAGCCAGGTTCCCACGCCAGGCGGGCTGAAGCCAGCGTTTGCTGCTGCGGTCCACTGCATGGGCGTGCGGTTCTTGTCACGTCCGAAGCGAGCTGCCCACTGGGCAGCCTCTTCCGGCGAGATTCCCAGAACCTGCCTCTCCATATGGTAGAACCAGACAGCGAGATTGTCCCGGAACTGGCCCACGTCTCGCAGCAGAAGGTCGGTCATGCCAATCTCCTCGCCATTGTACAGGAAAGGGGTCCCGCGCAGGGTGAGCATGAGAGCCAAGGAGAGACGGGCGATAGCTGCGTCGTCCTCGCCATTGGCAAAGTGGGTGTAGACGCGCTCGGTATCGTGGTTGCCCAATGTGTTGCAGGGCCAAGCACCTGGAGGCAGTGAAGCCAGGCGCTGCTCCTGGTTGGCGCGTACCCACTGCGGCGTAAGGCGATCGGTTCCCATCAACGGGAAGTTAAAAGCCAGGTGCAATTCGTTTCCACCGTCACCGTAGTACTCCACGTGTTCGTCTTCGCCGACCAGTACGCGGTCGGGGTATTCATCGGCCACGGCACGCAGTTCCCGCATTAACTCGTGAACACCGGGCTGTTCGACCTGATGCACGTACAGCTGCTTCATCTGCTGCCAGCCTGCCTCGCGCTCCTCTTCGCTTTGGGCGCAGCGCAGGGCGCGATACAGATCGGCCTGGGATGAGGGCAGCTCGTGGTTGGGCAGGGCCGGATCCTCGAAGATGGTACCGATAGCATCCAACCGGAAACCATCCACGCCAAGGTCCAACCAGAAGCGAACTGCGTCAAACATGGCCTCCTTGACCTGCGGGTTGTGCCAGTTCAAGTCGGGCTGCTGCTTGAAGAAGTAGTGGTAGTAGTACTGCTCGGTAGTCGGGTCGTACTCCCAGGCCGAGCCACCAAAGGGCGAGACCCAGTTGTTGGGCGGAGCAGAGCCCCGGCCATCGCGCCAGACGTACCAATCGCGCTTGGGATTGTCGCGGCTGGAACGGGATTCGACGAACCAGGGATGTAGATGAGAAGTGTGGTTGAGCACCAGATCGAGGATAACACGAATGCCGCGCTCGTGCGCCCCATGCAGGAAGCGCTTGAAATCCTCCAGCGTGCCGTATTCGGGAGCGACGTCGGTATAGTCACTGACGTCATAGCCGCAGTCAAAGTTTGGCGATGGGTAGTGCGGGGAAAGCCAGACGGCGTCGATACCTAGATCCTGCAGGTAGTCCAGGCGGTCGATCATACCTGGAAAGTCGCCGATGCCATCGCCGTTGCCATCGGCAAAGCTGCGGGGGTAGATCTGATAAAAGACCGCCTCCTGCCACCACTTCAATCGCCCCATTCCATCTCCTCTGTTCAGCGAAGTAAGCCAGCAGAGTATAGAGAAGCCCGCAGGCACGGTCAAGGTCGTCCGACAGAGACGAGGCCAGGCGTGATCAGGCCAGCCGTCATGCCCGGGTCTTCCAGCCTGCTACGGCCTGCCGCTTGGAACGTCCCTGACGTTTCGAGTGCACCGCGGCGAAGCACCCTTCGTTGGGGCAGTCGGGCTCACAGCTTCTCCCGCAACCACTGGGCGACGGTTCGCTGCACCTGCGGGTCGTGGCGCGGGCCGCGATGCCCGCCACTGTCCAGCAGCCACAGGCGGCTGCCCTCGCTCGCGACGGAGCGCAGACGCTCGCTCACGGTGTAGGGGATGAACTCGTCGTCGCGCGCGTGGATGAAAAAGACGGGCCGGGGCCGGATTCGCGCCGGGAGGTCGTAGATGTCCTCACGCTCCAAGTAGAGCAGGTACTCCGGTAGCGCCACGCGTACCATCCCTCCCGAGAGGTGGATGGCATGCCAGTATCCGGCGTCGAGCAGCCCAGCCTTGATCAACTCACCGGGCGCGGTGTTGAAGGCGACGACAGCGCGCAGCTGTGGATACTCGGCAGCCGCGCGCAGGCCGTTGTGCGCACCCATGCTCGATCCGACCAACGCGATTCGTCCCGCGTCCACCTCAGGCCGTGTCAGCAGGTCCTCTACAGCGGTGCCGACATCCTGCCAGGCGAAGCCATCCAGCCCACCCTCGCTCGCCCCGTGCCCGCGGCAGTCGTAGGCCACGACCACAAAGCCCTCCTTTTGCAGAAACTCGGCGATGTCGGCGTAGTTCTCCTTGCAGCTGGTGAGCCCGTGGCACAGCACGACGGCTGAGAAAGGCGGGTTGCCTCCAGGCACATACAGATGTGCCGCCAGCTGGCCAGCCTTGCCTTGCAGTTGAAGGTGTTCGCGCACGTTCTGCCTCCGCGGAGCTGTGGTGCCGGCCCATTATAGAGCCCCCGCATGCCGAGTCCAAACGGCCGGTATGGGAGAGGTGTTCGTTGCTTGCCAAAGCAGGCGACGCGCATTATCATAGACAGGGTGCCTGAGGATGCACACCTTTGCCAACGACATTCGGTGGCACCTATGCACCACACGGACTGTACCTCTGCATGGAGGCTGTGAATATGAGCAGAAGCATCAACGTTGGCCTGGTCGGTCTTGGCTATATCGGCAAGATCCACACCATCGCCTACCAAGATATCCCGCTGTGCTTCAGCAACCCACCAGCGGTGGCCGATCTGGTCGCCGTGCTGCGCTCGCGACTGGACACCGAAGCCGAGGCAATGAAGAGCTTTGGCCTGGCCACGATGGACCCAGAAGAGTTCTATGGCCAACCACTGGACGCCGTGGACGTGTGCAGCCCCAACTGTCTGCACCGTGCGCACGTCGAGCCTGCCCTGCAAGCTGGCATGGCTGTCTACTGCGAAAAACCACTGGCTGCTACGCTGGAAGACGCACGCGCCATGGCCGACTTGGCACGGAGCACGAACGCGCTGACGCAGGTGGCTTATGTGCTGCGCTACACTCCGGCGATTCGCCAGATGAAGGCCATGATCGACGCTGGCGACATCGGAGAGGTATTCGACTTCCGGGCGAAGCTCCTCCATGGGAGCTACCTGGACCCAGAGCGCCCCATGTCCTGGCGCCTGCGCTGTGCTCAATCAGGAGGCGGTGCCTTCATGGACCTGGGCGCGCACCTGGTGGACCTGACCCATTACTTACTAGGGGACGTTGCCAAGGTGCGGGCTGAGATGCGCACCTTTGTCCGCGAGCGCTGCACCACGCGGGGCAGTGAGCAGAAGGAAGCTGTCGACGTGGATGACTGGGCCTTGTGCACGCTTGAGCTTCCCAGCGGAGCCATCGGCGTGCTGGAGGTGACACGGATGGCGGCAGGTGCCCGCGACGCCACCACATTCGATGTCTTTGGCAGCAGAGCTGCGCTCCGCTTTCGGACCCGCGATCGCAACTTTGCTGAGCTCTACGACCTGAACCGGCAGCAATGGATCCAAGGTGTGATGGACCTGCCGCCCATTCCCGGTGAACGGCCCATTCAGCAGATCTGGCCCAGCGGCAAGTATTCGCAGGGCGGCCTAGTGGACGCCCATCTGGCAGCCGCCTATGATTTCCTGCTGAATGTTGCGGAGGGCAAGCCATCAAAGGTGGACTTTCGGGCCGGGCTAGCAGCCCAGGAAGTCATCGACGCGGCGTATCGCTCCGCTGCCCGCGGCGGCGAGCTGCTTCGCCTGCCGCTGTGATGCCATGACGGTGAAGGTTCTCGAACCATACGAGACACAGACCGAACGCAGTTGAACACGCCGCCAGCCTGCCGATTCGCCACGCCAGCCCAGAGAGATGCATCCCCCGGACGTCACGGGAGGCATCTCTCGATGCCTCCCGTCGCTTGCGCTATTCACTTGTCAGCGCGGCTGAGATCTACTTGATCAGGTTGGCCACAGCAGTGATCAGGATACCCAGCCACTGGAAGTCAGAGTCGCCGAAGGTGGTGTTTGCGAAGCCAAGCTGCCCCATCCCCGGCAGCAGGAAAGCGGCCAGGAAGCTGATGATGATGCCGTTGACAAAGGCACCGA
>SMTZ1_10002873_pt1 | contig 19660 bp, 37 predicted proteins | sample DeeMarSWOR136_30_FD_25667 | JGI IMG/M metagenome (IMG submission 25667)
ATCCAGACATTCCCGACCTGCAAATCCAGATGTTTCCTCAATGATCTTCCCACCATTCTTAATCCGAAACTTGATTGTCTTCATGCGCAACCTCCCTTCTATTCACCGATGGTGATTTCCAACTCAATATCACCTTCGGGAGTAGTATTTCTCATAACATTGTAGAGGCCTTGGTCAAATGCCTCTTGCTCAACAACATCCGCTGCGTATTCCTTCAAGAGATTGTCGAGCGTGCTTTGGTTTCCCCAATTACCGTTGTAATTGTCATACTCGACAGTCCCATCTTCCTTGATTGCCACTCCATGGTGCCAGTCTGGAAGCCGAAGAGTAGCAACCCCACCACTGAATCTTTGATCGGTATTCCCAACCTCAAAGCCATATCCCAATCGTTTGCAGGTAGCCTCCATGGTGGACAGATCCAGTACTTTACACTCAGCCTTTACAATATGACTCATAACAAACCTCCTTCTAGTTGATGGTCAACTCCCGGCCTTCGGCCTCTACTGGTTCACCACCATCCTCGTTATTTGCGATCCGAGCATTGGCCTTGGCCCACTCTCGAACCTTGTTTAATGACTCATTGGTTTCAGAAATTGGATGGATGTTCTTCAATGCATCCTCTTCGCCGTCGAAGATCGAAGCCTTCGTGAACTTCTCAATCTCCCGACCAGACCACCCTACCATTTCCATCGATTTGTTCGTAGGAGTTTTGGTGGAGTAGCGTTTGTTCATGATCTTGATGATCTCTTCCCTTTCCTTTCGGGTAGGAAGATCCACAAAGAAGACATCATCGAACCTGGAAATGAAGGCACCTTGACTGATTGCCATTAATTCTTCGATGTCATTACAGGTAGCGACCAGGTAGCATCGGCTCTCAGTCTCTGCCATCCAGGTCAGTAGCTGCCCAAACATCCCCGCAGTCGTACCACTGTCACTGCGGTTTGAAGAGGCCACCCCTCCAATAGCTTTCTCTACTTCATCAAGCCACACCACGCACGGAGAGATAGCATCAATCAGGGCCAGGGCCTGTCGCATCCGCTCTTCTGAGCTACCTACAATCCCACTCTTGAGAGCGGAGATATTCAATCGAGCTAGAGGTAGATTGAAAACCTTGGCAATTACCTTCGACGCCAGGGACTTTCCACATCCGGGCAGTCCAAGCAATAGAATCCCCTTCAATTGTGGCATATCAGGATTGAAGAATGCATCCTTGCGATTGTGAATGTACTTCTTGAGCACATCCATCCCACCCATTTCCTTCTCATCAACAGGTTCCCAAATCTCACACAGCCCTGACTTCCGCACTTGTTGTAGTTTCAATTCCTCAATCAGTTGGGGGTCCAAAGTCTTGGCCTTGATCAGGCTAAGGGCAAAAGCATTCTCCGCCTCTTCCTGAGTCAGACCCCTGGCACGTACTGCTGCCTCATGGCATACCTCTTCGGTAACTTCCTTCAATGAACCAAGGTGTTTCTTTCTCATCTTCGATTCTTCCGTTGACTCTTCAGCCTGAGACAGTTTCTCCATTTCATTCTGGATCGTGTCGGATATCAACCGCTGAGCTATTTTCTGCAGCGCCTCCACTTCTGGCAGCTCAAAGTTGTGGAGAACCACGTACTTGTCTAGCTCGATGGGGATCTGCCCCGTGGGGGATAGAATGATGATACGGTTGTTCCGTTTCTTAAGGCTCGAAGAGATGTTGAACAGCTGTTGGATTACCTCAATCGATCCGTTCGCTCCAGAGATAAACTTGTGTAGGTTGTGCAGCACCATGATGCTGTGATGCTGTGCTTCCATGAATGAGATAGGTGCCCTTGGATCTCTCGGTTTGACAGAGGATACGTGCTCCTTCTTGCTTTCATTAACGACCCCTCTTGCAAAGTCCCAAGAGTAGATCGTATAGGAAGCTCCCTTGATCTGTTCTTTCATCTCCGATTTCAGCTGTGAGATGAACCGCTTCCTCTCGTGAGTATTCACCCACACGATAGGGAATGCGGCCTTGATGTAGTCAATCAGTTTGATTCTTCCAGACATTGTAATCTCCTTTCACTATTGATTTGTGTTAATTCCTTTTGGCTAATTCTTTTAGCCGACTAACCATCAATGGATCAGAAACAAGTGTCCCTTCACTGTTACTATCACCATCACCTCCCTCTGTATCTGGTTTGTATGGATAGATAATCCTTCCTTCATGAAATAGTGGTAGTAATGAAACTTGAATCATCATACTACCAATACTGGCAAGTGTTGCGAACGCCTTCCACTTTAGACCAGGGCCATCTCCATATGGCTCTTCCATCGAATTGATGATACGGTAGGCAACGTCCCATCCGTATTTGCAAGCAACTGATACAACGGACGATCGGATTTCTTCTTTAATTTGTTCTTCGCTTGGCATATTGAACGGAACTATCATCATTTTCTATACCCATCCTTCCTATTCTTTTTCTTCGAGACTTTCCGCAGATTGCGTTCCCGGTTCTGAATACTTCCACGATCGGTGAAATCAATCTTCAATCTGTGTACCTTTGATACAATAAGTACCTCGTTTGCCGGGCTATATACCATTCTTGATCCTTGTGATACCGTTCCTTTCTTAGTAAGTGGATGAATGAGAACCATTACAATAGGGACATCACCCATGTAAACATCTCCCTCTATTTTCGCAACGAGTCCCAACTTCTCTCCCTTAACGTCATGAAAGGACACAATATCCCCAGGACGTATCTCTGTATTGTCCAGCGCCCATCTTTTAGATATTAACCTTAGCTTCATCACAGCCTTCGTTTTTGCCTTGGTATGTAGCTCAATAATCTCCTTCAAGACCTCAATTCTGATAAGATACTCTGACATGTGCCACCTCCCTGGTTTGTTAGGACAGGGCAGGAGTCGCACCTGCCTTAATCTCTCGACTGTCCATAAGAGGAGGGGTTATCCCCCTCTAGGGCCACTACTTCACAGCCCCCTGGTATACGAATACTTTCATTTGCATAGTACGCCACCAGAACCAACCCAAGCGGATAGCATTCTCTCTTCCTTGCACCTGGATTGTTTTCTGGAGCACACCCGCTTGCGAGTATCCTTTTAATGTGAATACCTCATTCATGATCTGGCTCCCTTCTTAACAAATCGCTCTAGATCTACTACCTCCACATCTTCCTTGACGATTGGATGTAGTTTATCCCATTCCTTGCGACTGATTTGGAGTTTGCTTATGACAGCATCCCCGTCATATCGCAAGACAACGGCATCTTCATTGGTTGTATAAACAACATACTTCTGTATGCCCACTTCAATCCCTCCGTTCTACGATGATCTCCTTCCCATCCTCTAGGGTGATAGTTACTTTTCGACAAGGGAAGTTCTGGAAAACCTTTTCTACCTCTGGAAGCTGTGTCCCAAGCATAAGTGAACTTACTTCTTTTTCCATATGGACGTTATCAGTTTTCCATCCAGATGGTAGGCTCATTGGAGGATACTTGATTGTATACGTTGCCATTTTCACTCCCCTTTCACCAAGGGGTATTCAACCCTCTTGAGTATTTCAGGGTCCGTGGTACGCTCATATTCAATCATGCGTACCCCATCGTTTGTTGATTGGATGATGTATGTAATAGCAACCTCCGCAGTGGAGTAATCACCATCTAGATCATGCCATATACACACCATCCCTCCGGATAAAGTCTGCTGTGCAAGCCATCCTCCAAGGACCAGTGCTAGTAGTATCTTTTTCATGATCCTACCCCCTTCTGTTGGTTTCGCCTTAAGCCTAGCTCATCAGTCCCCGGACGGCTAATTCCGGGAAGACCTGGGCAGGGGGTAGCTCTGGCTATAGGACACCCCCGCCCGTTTCATCCTTCTTAGTAGTTCACCATAGTATACCTGCGGGTGATGATGTGTTTGAAGTAGTCTTTACCTGCATCTGAGTACATGTACATATACAAACCAGCATAATTCTCACTCCCTTTTTTCGTACTCAGAATACCTTTGCTGATTGCATTGGTAAATGCTTTCTCTGAATAGGTGTGGAACTCCATTATCTTACCTCCTTCAAATGATACTTCGTGAAATGGTCGTCAACCTTTCCAGGCTTGACGAAAACCTTAACCCCACACTTGGGGCATACATACCAATAGCTACCTCTTGGATACCAGATGGTTTTCTGATAGCTACTATTGAATCCTTTAGTACTCCCGTACCTCATACTACTAACCTCCTAACAAGAGGCTTCTTATAGGGGAACCTATGAGAAGCAACTAATCGTCTGCAGTTATTGCAGATCGTGGCTGCATCAATAGCAGTTTTGCCATCATCCATGCTTACATACTCACCTTTAACATAAGCAACCGTGGCAACCCTACCACAATATGCAGAGTACTTCAGTTTTGGTGATGAGTTGATCTTATAACCGAACGGACGTAATACATGATGTTTCATAATGCTTATTCCCTTTCTTTGGATTTGATGTTGCGTGATGGGCAGTTTTACGGTGTCACCCCCGCAGAGCCACATCATGGCATGGATTGAGCTTGCGGATAGCCAATAACACCTCACCGGGTGGCTTGTCCAATGTCCACGGGGTGGGGATCATATCGGTTCCCATTCTTGGTTTCATTGGTCTTCCCTCCTCTTAATTGAAGCATTTAGGTTGATATTATTCAGGCATCTCCATGATTCAGGAAATAATTCCTTAAGTTTAATACCGCTCACCTCAATTATTCCGACTCCATCGGCTGAAACTGCATAGTGGTTTCCAAAAGGGCTTAGTCCAATCTCTGGATGTTCACCAACATATTTTTGGGCGAATTTCTGAGCCTTTTCGACTGTTGAAAATACTCTGTTCTTTTTGCATCCATCACAACTTCGATATTTAATTTTTATTTTCATTCCTCTTACCTCCGACAGGTTAGATTTCCTTTACTACGACCTCGAATTCAAACCAGTTAAGTCCTGCACTTCCCCCTACGTGCTGAAAAGCTATCGCAGGAGATTTGTATGGCCCCCAATGATGAAACTGTCCACGAGAGTCAACGAAGTCCAGCCACCAGTTTTTCTTTCCCATGCAATAGATCTTGTACTTCATTTCCATCCTCCCTACTTCATCAGGGTGGTTAGAGCCACCTTCTGTTGGCTCACCATGAGCCTAATGGATTTGGTCGGGTGGGGAGGGAGTCAAACCCTCATTCCCCTTGCGGGGCCATCGCCTTCGGTTGGTGGTCAGCCTCCCTACTCCTGGCTCCGGTTTCGCTATCACCAGGTCCGGGGACTTACGAAGCCACCACAGCTTGCAGTTTCCCAGGCTGGTTTACCCACCCTCTACCTGTATATTCTACCAGCAGTTTACCTACATGTCAAGTCCCAATTGTTCCCGAAGGGACTCCTCGCTTGTCATCTCATACCATGCGATCAGCCCAAGGTCAACTCGCTCAACCCTGCCAATAGTCCCTAGCATCGTATCATCGGTTCGAGCAACAGTCTCATAGGAGTACCTGGAAGGAACAGAGGACCGAGGCAGTGACCGGCGAACCTTAGGAACCATCCCCCGCTTGATCCGAGTGATTCTGCCAATCCTGTGTGTACCTTTACCGTCAGTTACAATACCCCACGAGCGGGATACTTTAATCTCTGCCTGCCTATCACTCCATTCTGCAGCTGCATGGGTCCATCTCCAGGCAGTGGAGATTGCAACCCCATGAATCTGTGCCAGCTCACGGTATGTGGTACCCCAGGCAATCCGGGTTCTCATCATAGAGACAGCTGCATTATACCGGCGATGTCGCCTGTTGAATCCCCTTAAGAATGTATGAACTGTCTGCATGGTAACCTCCAATCGATTTGTGCTTGCATCCTGCAAGTGCCGTGCCAGCTACCTGCGTTTGTACCTGCAGGGTACCTCAAGTATACACACACATTCCTGGATTGTCAAGCATCGGGTTCATTATGGTAGAGAATGATTTCCGATGACACATACTCCCAGGCATTGGTATGTAATATGAAGCCGATACATGTACAGATCACACACGCTCATATATCGGACGGTTTGCTCACGCACATAAGGGAGTATTTGATATTTCATATTATGGGGAGAGAAACCAGAACAGAGCCTAGTCACCGGGGGTGGGTCCGAAAAAATCTCCAAGGCACCGAACATTTGAGTTCCAGCGGGCCGGATAGGGGGGTACGGTTGACGGTTTGAATCCGGCCATCTTTCCTTTATTGGTGCGCTTTTGCCGGGACCGGGGGCATGAGCGGGGGCATGAGCAGGGGCCTAAAGGGAGTGACACAAATTGCGGCACCTGATTTTTCGTCCGGGAGGGGGGTGAAACGACCCGCAGCGCCCCGGCAACTTCTATATAGGGATCCCGCTGCCGGTATATAATGAAAAATCCTCGGTGGGTATATACGTACAGTATATAGTGTACAAATATAAAAAGATTTGGAGGAACCTATGATTAAGAAGACTTGGTGGAGGCTATGTAAGAAGTGTGGGATGTGGTACAACCACTATGATTTCTTCAGTGAGCGTGATCGGATATCCAAATCAGTGTGTCAGAATTGTATAAGACTGGATATGTGGAGGAATACTATCATCGGTCTTGTAATAACGTGCATAGTTCTTCTGGTTTTGTGGATATTTTAGAGGAGGGATTCCTAATGGGATGGATAGGGGTAGATCTAGATGGAACTCTAGCTGAATATCATGGATGGTTAGACAAGACTGTGATTGGAACCCCGGTCAAGAGAATGGTTAACCGGGTAAAGAAATGGCTAGCTGAAGGAAAAGACGTTAGGATTGTTACTGCTCGGGCTGGGGGTAGGAAACCTGAGGTTCTCCAGGCTATTACGGATTGGTGTCTGGAGCATATTGGACAGGCTCTCCCTATTACCAACGAGAAAGACTACGATATGGTTGAGCTTTGGGATGATAGGGCTGTTCAGGTGATTACCAATACCGGCGATGCTGTCCACGAATACTTGGATCCGGTGGTTCTTAACCATATCAAAGTCTGTGGGCGGGTGGTTGTTAAGGCTATCAATTCCTTTAGGAAGATGGAGGGGTTTCATGAAAAAGATAACGATTGATTTCGAGGTGGCTGGGCATATTCAAACAGCTTTCCATAATAACATCAGCCGTTTTCACCTTGAGGAACAATGGTTTGTTGTGCAAAAAGGAAATAAGACGTATAGATTCAATGTTGATAAGATTATTTGTATACAATATGAGGTGGAGGACTAATGCCTCTTACAGCACCAACTGGTTGGCACACGCTTGACCAGGAGTTTAGTTTTACCAGCTCTCCCAATCGTTGTTTCATTCATACTTCGAATAATGGGGAGTATGAAATCAGGAAACTTCCTAATGGACAAGTGTGGGTGCGGGAAGGTGAACAATATCGTCGGCTTAATATGCTTGAAGATAGAATAGGTGCTGTAGAGGTGGTAGCTGGTTTTCGGGCTATGCGGCTTGAGCGGGCACAGCAACTTACTTATGAGGACGTCGATTATTTTTTAGCATGTCGTGCGTTTGAAATTATAGAAGTTTCAGAAGATATATTAATGTATAGGATTCCAGATGGGAATACGGTTACTTTACTTCTAAATGGTGGTGGGTATCGGATTACTGAGATTACTAATGTTGTGGTTGGTGTGATCCAATCTCCGCAAAACACCACCAATACTATACTTCAGGAGAATTGTATTCGATGTGGAAGTGAATTTCCCATACAATCTGAAAACTACTCTGTGCCGTTGTGTGAAAATTGTCGCCGTGATGGATATATATATACTACGTGCCATCATTGTGGAAGGCCTACATATGTACTTGAGAGTGAATACAATAATCATATTGGTAAATGTGAACTATGTGCTCCATTGAACCTTGAAGCCGGATCACGAATTTGCCAAAGATGCTCTGCTATATTTTTCTCCTCTAGTAGAAGATTCATTTGTAATTCATGCTGTGATGAGTTTCAGCCAGCATATAACTTATCTGATCCTGACCGTGTACGAAGGGAATCTGCTGCATCATCATGTGCCATTCACGATCATTCGATTGATGCTTTTGCATATACTACATATAACATCCATACTCATACCCATTCAATACCGAATCGGAATGCATTTGACCATGTTGAAGAGCTTAGGAAGTTGATCTCACGACTGATAGAGGATAGATCCAGCGTACAGATTATCACCATCAACAACATATTGCAGACCATTCTTGGTATTTTTCCAGATCCGGGGATTACTTCTTATGAGGGGCGGATGGAGATGTTGAAGAAGGTAAAGAAACTAATGTCTGACCATATTGAATTAATTGACATAGAGATAAAATCTTTGACTCCTCCAGAAGTAGAGCAAGAAGAGGAGGAGAGAGAAGCTGAGCGTGTTTTGGAATTATAGGGTCTGTACATATATTAGTATAGATCTATATTCTATAAGGAGGTGCCTCATGTGGAGAATCATTTTCGGTATACTTTTTGGATATGCCAGCATCGAGCTTATCGAGTGGCGAGTCGGGCAAGTAACCAAGGTCTTCAACAAAGCGATTAAGGGACTTGAGAGGTTGGATGGCGGGATTGCGAGGACACAAGAATATAACAAGAAGACCATCTATAAGCTGGATAAGCGTATCCGCAAGTATGAGCAGTCTAATCAGGGACTGAACTCTGAGCGAGACAAAGTTGAGAAGATTAAGAAAAACCTTATGACGCTCATGGCTGTGGAAAACGACTAATGGCTCTTATTCGAAAAGGAGAATGTAAGAGGTGTGGCCGGTGTTGCCGCTGGCTGCACCTCTTTACAGCCCTGGAATCGGACGTTGATTGGGATTTTGTTGCAGCTAGGGAATTGAGATCGATTGGTAATAGCGTTGTTTCTATATATGCAAAGAATGTGTGTCATTACCTTATTGATAATGAATGTTTAATACACGGTAAAGATATACATCCAGAATCGTGTGTTAAGTTTCCTAGAAGTCCGTCAGATCTTTTACCGGGATGTGGATACTACTTTGAGGAAGATGATGAAGTTCTACTCGAAGGCAAGGTTTCTGAATATAGTAGTTAGCCCCGTGGATATTGGTCTTGTTTGTGTCGGTGATGCGGTTGTTGAGAAGCCATATATAATACAGTTCAAGGAACACCTATATGAAACGGATGACCCTAAAGAGATAGAGGCTGTTGAAAAGGCCATTAAGAATGCCTGTAAGTATGGTGAGGAAATCATTTGTGTTGATGATAGAAAGGAATTGATAACATACAAGGGAAGAGTATTGGAGTTTAGTTATGGGGAAGAAGATACCAAAGACTCCGGCGAATCGATTGAATTCTCCGAGAGAGTGCTTGTTTTGTAAGCATGGGTTGGTTTTCGGTCTTTTAGAGAGGATTGTTATCGTAGAGAAGCCAAAGGGGGAGAATCCACCAAGCCACAAGACGCATTACTATCATACTGATTGTCTTAGGAATGCACTAGACTTAGGGCATTCCGGTGCTGTTGAGATCGGTAAAGAGTTGAAACGGAAACTAGATATTGCTAATGTAGAAGCTATTAAGCAGAAGAAGGAGGGAAGAGATTTGTTGAAGTCATTATTCGATGAAAAGAAACAAGAGGACAGTTTATAGTCTAGTAGATTATTTAGGTCATCTCAGGAGTAAAATCGAACGGCTTAGGGATAGTTGGATTGCCCATCAATTGGGTGGTATTTGGAAAGAAGATAGATTACAGAAAGAGAGCACTACGACTCTGGATCATTTACATTCGAAGGCTGTTGTGTATGTTAATCCCAATGCAACCGAGGATGTGTTCTTCAAGTATGCTGTGGATATCAAGGAAGCCTTCGACGAAATGAAGAAAACCAAGCTAACACAATACGAAATAAGAAGACGAATCGAACTGGATACAGTTGAGGAACTATTATCAATCGATCCTAGGATATCAAATATTGAGATTCAGAGGCGAACAGGGATTGTTCGGAGTAGGATCCCGGGCCTTAGAAAAGAAATCGAGAAGCGTAAGATGGAGGAATATGATGTCAAACCAGGAAGAAGGGCAAGACTTAGGCTCGTCAGAGAAGAAAGAGATGACTCTAGACGAGATAAACATGGCGAAAATTAAGGAGGAGGATAGATTAGCATCGCTTGAAGCTATGCGATATAATATCTGTCCTAGCTGTGGGTGTCCAGCTAATCATCCAAAGTATCCAGCATTACTCCTACCGATATCGGTCAATCCACCTATCATTTTGCATGTCTGCACTTCGGTTATTCCATTTAAGCGGGAAAGATGTGGGAACATGTATATTCCTACATCTCTGATAGAAGAGCTTATAAACCTTAAAGAGGGTGGGATTCACAAACCTACTACGGATGATGTATTTAAGTCGAATCGCAGCAAAGAAAAAGGAAATATTATCAAACCATAACTATGTATATATGTACAATATATAGTGACGGAGGTTATATCTCCTTTCACTATACAAAAGCCCATCTGTGTAAAACGGATGGGCTTTTTTCGTAAGAGGTGATCTGAATGGTATGGGATAAAAAGGGATCAAATCCAGAAACAAAAGCAAATCTTCCTAATATTCACACGGTGGATATGAATAGAACCAAGTCAGAGCCTGTTGACCTTACCGCACTTCCAGAAACAGGAAATCTAAGTGGTGAGGTTAAGATGATTGACGAAGACCATTCTTGGTAGGGGGCTGCTATGCGAAGACGTAGAGATGAGGCTAACAAGCAGTATAAGAAGAAAGAGAAGTTTAAGACAAAGACCTGCCCTGAGTGTGGTGATGATATGGTTCCAAAAAGTTACTTCGGGAATGCGTGGTATTGTCCATCTTGCGGATATGAGACGCAATAGTCTAATGATTCCAGATACTTAGGTGATTTTATGCCGTATACAATAAAGAAAAATCCAAATGGTGGGTATGATGTGTATCGGAAAGATACAGGGAAGAAAGTCGCTCATTCAGATACGCATGGCGGGGCTAAGGGTTACATCTACCATGCGGAGCGGGGCGCAGGAGAGCGAACAGAGAAAACTAGAAGGGGCGAGGTCTAATGGCTACAAGAACGAAATACGTTGTAAACAAGACAGATGTGCCGTTCGCCAACTTCGTTAAGACGGCAGATATAGATGGTGCAACGTCACCAGCAGCGGTGACATCGGGGGCAACTACAACATTGAATATTCCTGACAATGCGTTTTCTGTAACCCTACGTGGGGACGCCGCATTTCGTGTTAGTGAAAATTCAAACATGTCCCAATATTTTGCAGTACCAGCAGATACTGTCCTAGCTTTCGGAGTTGGTAAAATAGATTCTCTATACTTAAGAACGGCAGATGCATCTGCAAATGTTTCATTCATCTTTCGCTGTTTGTAAAAGATGAATTTAAAGGAGGTGCTTTTTATGGACTGGGAACTAGTATTGAAGATTCTACCGTTTGTGATTGGAGCAGTTGGAACTCTATTTGGGGCCAAGCTAGTCGGTTGGTTGGATTTTGGTGCAGGTAAGTTGACCGAGATCACCAAGTGGATTACCAAGGTGATGGATGAGATGGATGATGTGATTCCTGTGTTGAAGGACATCCTAGCAGATCCGACCGAAGAGAAGATACTTGCTGCGAAGAAAGAGATCGTTGAGGCATTTGAAGCAATAGTCAAGATCAAGGAGATCTTGGGGTAACATGGGCGGGGGCTGAATAAAGCCCCCTTTTTACATCTATCATGGCTAAGAAGAAACGAACATATGCAGAAAATAGAATGACTGATGCTCAGAAGAACTTCTGTAAAAAGTTCGTTGAATTGGGTGGTACTAGTGAGGCTAAGCATCAGGCAATGATGGAGGCCTATCCTAATATTGAGACAAAGGAAAGGCGGCAAAGGTATGCATCAGAGCTTCTCCATAAACCAACCATCCAAGCTGAGATACGTAGGATATTGGATGATGCGAGGTTTGGGTATGTGCTAGCTCTTCCCAAGATCCAAAATAGAGCTATCAATCTAGCATTGGACCAGGATGACGATGGGAAGAAGCGTAGGAAGAATAATCATGTTCCAATGAAGGTTCAGGCGGATCTTCTTAAGGATTTGCAAGATCGAGCTGGTATGAAGCCAGCAGAGAAGCATGAGGTTCTTACTGGAACTGTCTTTGCTGTTATGTCTGAGGAAGATGCTAGGGAAGTGATTCGAAAAAACATCCAGGCTGCTTCTGAGAGACTTTCAAATATGCAGGGGAAAAAGATTGTTCAGGACGAGAAGGGACGTACCAAGATGGTGGAGATAGAACAAAAGAAGCAATCTGATGAAAACCTTTCAACCATAGAGGTTGCTAGGAGAGCTATTAGATGAGCACTCAAGTAATTGATAACATCTTGAGCCAGCATGTTCAGAATCCCCAAGATGCCAGATATGTGGCAGCCATGTCTAAGTTTCTTAGCTATGTGCCACATCCTGTTCAGATGCATTTCCACCAATCAGAGGCCAAGATTCGGGCATTCTTTGGTGGTAACCGTAGTGGTAAAACGACTGCAGGTATTATGGAGTGTCTGTGGTGGGCATTAGGTACACATCCATTTCTAGAAACTCCACCTCCTCCTGTGAGGATTAGGATCTGTGCGGAAGATTTCCAGAACTATCTTAAGGGTGTGATTATGCCTAAGGTCGAAGAGTGGGTACCTCCACAGACAATAAAGAAGTATTGGGCTGAGGATAGGCAATATGAATTTAAGAATGGATCTGTAATTGAGCTTAAGTCTTATGAGCAACCTACCATTAAATTCGGTGGTAGTGAACAGCATCTTATCTTGATGGATGAAGAAGGCCCATATGAAGTTTACGTTGAAAATCTGATGAGGTTGATCTCCACTAGAGGGAAACTCGTCATGACGTTAACCCCGATCAAGGGGATGACGTGGATTATTGATAAGATCTATGACAGCGATGAAATTGATAAACATACTGGAGCAAACCGTGTGGCTGTCTATATTGCTGAGACTTATGATAATCCAAACCTAGAAGTGGAAGAGATCAGGGAAATTGAAGAGCTTGTTGATGAGGACAGCGCCGAGGTCCGATTGCATGGTCTGCCAATTCCTAAAGGGGTGTTGGTATATCCTACGTTCTCCCATCGGGTTCATGTATTGCGAACCAGTACGCTACGTAAGATTCCTCTTGATTGGTCCATCTATGTAGGTATAGATCCACATCCTAGAAATCCATCAGGGGTTGTCTTTCTGGCTGTTGATCCTGATGGGAACTGTATCGTTTTCAATGAGATCTACAAGAAGATGGGGCTTCCAGATTTGGTAGCCAAGATCAAGAAAATCTTGGGCAAGAGGAAGCCAGTTGCTTATGTGATTGATACAAGTGCTAAGGCTCCGGAGATCATTTCCGGACGATCACTCTTTGAGGAATTGAGAGACAAGTATGGTATTTTCTGCGTCACGGCAAATAAGGATAAAGAGCAGGGAATTGATAGAGTTAATGAGTATTTTCGGTACAAGGCTGCCTCAGATGGTACCATCATTAGACAGCCACGTTTGTGTATCCTCGATTGTTGTTCTAATCTTCTGAGGGAGCTTAGACACTACATTTGGGATGACTACAGGCAGAAAGAATCTAGGAATCTAAAAGAGCAACCAATAAAGAAGGACGACCATTTGCTTGATGCTCTTAGATACATAATCATGATGGAACCTAGATGTCTCAATACCCGTGCTTGGAGAGAGATGAGGCCTAAACATTTACCTGATCCATCTAGAATAAAGGAAGCCTTGAGGAGGCGTCACGGATAATGGAAGAGAATTTAATGCTGACTCATACGGGAAAAGATTGGGGTAAGCCAAAGGATGAAGATGAGCTTGTAGAATATATCAAAGTTCTTTACAAGCAATCTAAGGATTGGCGTAGCCCATATGAAGACAAATGCGATAAAGCATGGAAGAATTACAATTCGTACAGGCAGGCTAACGACTATCCCATGATCAGCAACCTGTTCATTCCATATACATTCTCCTTGGTTGAAGGAGCAATTCCAAAATTGCTTCTATCTATTTTCAATGCAAAGCCTATTGTATCTTTCATTCAGAGATACAGTGATGATTCTGGATTGTCGACTCTTATGGAGAATCTGATTGATTTCCAATTTGAAGAGCCGGAGATGGAATTCTACTTTAATATGGAGGAGTTCTTTAAGAGTTCTGCCATTTTTGGGACAGGGTTTGCTCAGGTTGTTCCTAAGTTTGAAAATGATGCAAATATGACATTTAACTACATAGATCTTAGACCATTGGACTGGTATGAGGTATTTCCAGATCCCCGGGCCACATCTCTTCGAACTATGAAATATGTAATTCTGGAGAAGTTCTTAGAGTACGACGAGATTTGGTTGAAGGCAGAGCAAGGGGTCTATCCCAAGGATTTGGTCCGTGAGCTTCTTAATGAATGTGAGATGCTTACTAAGGTAGATGAACAGAAAAAGGAGCGGGCTTCCAGTATTGATATGGTAGAAGATTATGGGTTTGATCCACGAAGGAAGATTATTAAGATTCTTGAGTATTGGGATAGGGACGAAAAGATTGTAATAGCGGCCAACAGGCACAGATTGGATAGAGTTGAGAATCCATTCAAGTTTTTGCCGGTCATTATGAATCGGTGGACTAGGGTGCCACGGCAGTTATATGGCAAAGGAATTCCTGAAGTTTGTGAGTCTCTGCAAGAGGAATTGAATAACCTCAGGAATTTGAGGATGGACAACATCAACCTAGCGATCAATCGAATGTTCATAGTTAGTCCTATAGGCCAGGTTGATCTAGATAGCTTGGTTAGTTTCCCGGGTAATGTGATCAATGCCCTCGATCCTAATTCGATTCGAATATTGGAAACTGGTGATGTTACTGCCAGTTCATATCGGGAGGAAGATATCATAAAGGGAGATTTTCATCATGCGAGTGGTGAGTATCCATATGCCCGTGGTGAGACTCCAATGCGTAGGGAAACAGCCTCGGGGATTATAAAGCTACAACAGGCTGCCAACATAAGATTTGATAGCCAATTGAAAGGCGCCGAATTTGGTCCTATTAGGGACATTACCAGATTAATGATTTGGATTGATCATGAATTTCTACCAACTGATACGTTTGCCAAGATAGTTGGTGAGCAAGCGTTTGAGGAGCTTGGTGGTAGACGATTCTATGATACTCCGATCGAGGATCTATTGAAAATGTATTTGGTGCAACCAGTTGGTTCAGCAGCAACAGCTGTCAAAGAGTTGAGAACACAACAGATTCTCCAAGCATTTCAGTTCTTTAACAAAGATCCTATGGTTAACCAATACGAATTGAGAAAGATGGTAATGGAAGCTATGGATCTACGTGGTCAGGTTAAGAAGCTTCTTATCCAACAGCAACCAGCACCAAAACCAGCACCAATATCACCAATACCGGAAGCGGTCCCGCCCGAAGCTGGGGGAGCTATGCCTGCCGGTGGTGAAATACCACAAGGGCTTCCCCAGCAAATTACTCCTGAGGCGTTAGCTGCGTTACAGGGTCCAGGTGGGATGTCAATGATAAATGAGGGGACCATTCCACAAGGTGGTCCCCTACCTACTGAGGAACCAACCCTTGGGCGTATGCTTGAGTTATAAGGTGATGACAAATGCGTAGAAATAGATCAAGAGCCGTAAAGCAAGTTCGGATGCAGGAAAAGCCCGGGGATCCAGAAGCTATGAAGAAGAGGATAAGGGAAAAAGCTGCGGAGACAACAGTTGAAAAGGCATTTGACTTTAAATCGAAGAAGCACAAAGTGATAGTCGTACCGCATCCGGAACCTGAAAAGTATGAACTGGAAACATAAGGAGTGATGTATGCCGATTACAAGGAGACATCTGAAAGAATTTAGTGGTAGATCTAGAGAGCAGATTCGTGAAGAAATAGACAAACTACAGAAAATTGCGGAGAGAGCAGCATCGTATGTATCTCTTGATAGTCATCCAGCTTGGAAGGATCTTTGTGAATCTATTCTAGATATCTACCTACATGTAGAGACATTTTTAGGGGTAGAAAAGCGTGACCTCCCCGAATATCAACAGAAAGTTAAGCTCGTTACAGAGATCAAAGAACACGTACAATCTAAGATCAAAGAAGCGCAGGACACGATTAAGAAGATCGACGAGCTTAGATCAGCGCTAACAGAGGGGAGGTGATCAGGATGGCTACGGACAGAGAAGAATTTCTATCAGAAATGGGGCTAGGCGATCCAGATTTCTGGACTCGTATGGCCAGCAAAGAAAGTAATTCTGAGATAACTCCCAGTCCTAAGCAAGATGAGGGAGCCTCTGGAACTCAGTCCCCTAACACAGAAAAGACTGATAAGAATGATGAGGAACCAAATGGTAAGGATGGTTCGTCAGAGAAACCACAGTCTGGTTCTGAAGGTGAGGATAAGACTGAAGGTGACAAGATTAGTTGGAAAGATGTGATTCCAGAAACCTTTCACCGGAAGACCATGAAGGAGTCTCTCGAAGCATGGAAAGACTCTTGGAAAGAAGCTCAGAAAAAGATAACCACAACTTCTACGGACCTTGCTGCACAGAAGAAGTTAACTGAGGCTATGTTACAAGCGCAGCAGCAGAAGATGCAGAAGGCCGTTCCGCTTGTTGAACAACCGACTGGAGAAGTTAATTATGATGATCTGCAACAGAATCCACAACAGGTCATTGAATTGGCTATCCAGAAGGCTCTGCGGGCATATGAGGAGAAGCGGTTAGAAGCTGATTCAAAGAAGAGTCATACCGAGATGGTCGCTATGTTTAGAAAAGATCATCCGGACTTCGATGAGATGATACCTTATATGGCAGCACTTCTCCGAAAAGACGAACAAGGTAATTACGTTCATCCTGAGTTTAGTGGCTACGACCATCCTGCTTACTTGCCTTTAGTCTATGATAAGGCTAAAGAGGTACGAAAGCAGGTTACGGTCAGCAGTCTCAAGGATGCCGGTTTGGATCCGGAGTTACTTCAAACCGTTGTTTCAAAGATGGCAGACAGAGAGAAGCAGCTAATTGAACAAGGGAAACAGGAGAAGCTTGAGGAGCTGAAAAAGAAAAAAGCAGCTTCTGAAGTTCTCGCAGACACTGCAAGTGCAGGTCCATCGCCTGACAAGGACAAGAGTAAGGAGAATAAGCCTAAGTATGAACCTGAATTTCAGGAAATGCTTGATGCTGATACTAAGAATTCTCCTGACAAAGAACGGATGATTGAGCTTCGAAAGCTTGGCGTCCTCTAGAAAAATACCCTCATGTTGTTTAGTGGAAGGGAGGGAAAACGTAAGTGGCGACTACAATGATCACTGGAGCAAGCGGTAGTGTAACTGGATCGTCTACTGGTATCAATACAGATCGTAAGGTTATTGACATCAGTGATACGATATATCTGTTGCAACCTGATTCCGCACCTCTATACGTGTTTGGTTCTAAGCTAAGGAAGAGTGAGGCTACTCAATCCCTTATCAAATGGTTTGAAGATGACCTTAATCCGAGTTGGTCAACCCTAGCATCTAGTTGTGCTAGTGGGGATGGAACCATCAATGTGGCTTCTGGAACTGGGGCGTACTTCAACAAGTATGACCTGGTGAAAGCGCCCAGCACGGGTGAGGTATTCTTGGTAACTGACGTCAACACAGACGCTCTTACTGCGAAGAGGGGTTATGGAACTACGACTGCCGCTGCAATTGCTGCGTCAGCTGATGTGGTTATAATTGGTTCTGCGTTCGAGGAAGGTAGCCCAGCTTCCCACCTCGTAACAAAGAGCACCCAGGTGTCTACTGTGCCTAACTACCTACAGATTTTCCGTAAGTCAGTTGAGATCACTAAGACCCTGGCGAACACAAAGTTGTACGGTGAGTCTGACCGGGCATACCAGAGGCGCAAGAAAGGAATCGAGATTATGCGAGATTTCGAACGAGCCTTCCTGTTTGGGGAGCCTTTGGAGGATACGGCCACAAAGGATACCTCGGTGTCCTTTGCACGGCGTACAACTGGTGGAATTAACTACTTCGTTGGCACGAACGGCAATAGCACGGGAGCTAATGGAACTTTGAGTGAAAGTACATTGGAGACATGGCTACGGTCATTCTTCAAGTATGGGTCTAGCTCACGTATGGTCTTTGCATCTTCTCTGGTTATTTCTGCTATTTCGGGCCTTGCCCGGAGTAAGCTGGAAATGATTCCGAGGGACAAGACATACGGAATCGCTATTACTCAGTATCTTTCTCCTCACGGAACCTTGAATTTGATCCATGACAAACTCCTAGAAAATGGAACTGGAGCCACCTATTTTGGTGGGTATGCCTTCGCCATTGAAATGGATGATGTTCTTTATAGGTATCTCACGAACCGTGACGTTACCTTTGAGACTAACATCCAGGCCAGTGGGGATGATAGCTACAAAGACCAGTACATTTGTGAGATTGGTATGGAGTTCCATAATTGCCTGAAGCACGGTCGGTTGACTGGAGTTACTGGTTAATTGCTTGCCTACTTAACGTCTAGTACCAGGTTTTACCTGAGAAAAATAAGAGAGCATCGGGGGCTGGGGTTATCCTAGCCCCTCTTGTTCTATAAATTGTCAACTTTAAATGAAATTGTCAGCTTTAAATGTCCTGCGAGAATGGAGGCTACCATGGCTGTTTTCATGTCACGAGTGAGAAATCTTATAGTAGTTGTCCGATCCGCTCTTTACTCTCTAGATGCACATGGCGATAGGATAAAGACAACTCCTGAGAAGCATATCACGTTTGTAAACGGAGTTTACGAAACACATGATCCAGAGGAAATAAACGCAATTATGCGGGCGTCACAGATGGGCGAAACTATAACCCAGGTCGATAATATAGTCAAAGCACAAGAAGAGTCGCCACATGTCATGCAAATGATAACGGGTGCTAACTCTTCGGCTCCTTCTCATCCCAAGAAGGAAGATTCTGTGTCTGGTATGGAAGGCACGGCCCCTGAGGATAATACTCAGAAATCTATGCTAGACAATGCTATGGCTATGTTGGAAGAGCAAAATAAACAGATTTCTGATCTCAGAGAAGCTCTAGATAAGTCGATTGAGGCTATTAAGACTCGGGATTCAGAGATTGATGCCTTGAAGAACAAAGCTAAAAGCACATTTCGGCCAGGAATTGTATATAAGTGTAAGGAATGTGGAAAGTCACATCCTACCATAGCAAAGGCTCGATGGTGTTGTGCTAAGAAATCTAAGAAGTAGGTGATCGGAATTGAATTTCGGTACCCTTAAGAACCGTGTCATAGGGTTCTTAGACCGTGATGATACGAATATTGATACTCTCGCTGGGGAATGGATAAACGATATCAGACAAGAACTCGCATTGGAATATTTATTCCCGTGGCTTTACAAAGAAGCGACCCTTACTACGGAAGCGGGAAGCTCTGATTATGCCTATCCAGCTGATTACATCGGTCATATGTCTGTTTTTGTCAGAGACACGAACGAATCCCGTGGTGGGAGAATGCTTTCTAAGCGAGAGGGCACCCTTCATGACCAATTCACCCAGGTGGATGTGGATCCCGAAAACAACACCTACTACACACCAGGAAAACCTATCTACTACATAGAGCGTGGTGGATGGATCGAG
>SMTZ1_10003796_pt1 | contig 19652 bp, 14 predicted proteins | sample DeeMarSWOR136_30_FD_25667 | JGI IMG/M metagenome (IMG submission 25667)
TAGAGAGGCTTCCACATCAATTGTGTCGTTGATACTGTTATGCGCATTGACTACTACGCTACACTTAAGCCCGAGTTTTTCAGCTTCCTCATTAACAATTCGACCCAACTGCTGCGGAAGGTCCTCGGTTGTTTTTGGAGCGAGTGTAAACGAAAGGAAAGCCGTCTCTCCGAAAACTTGGCATGAAGCAGTAGCGAACCCATCAGTAACTTTAACGAAGGGTGTTGCCTTCTCAGCAGAAGCAGCGAATTTTGCAGATTTTATCACCTGCTCAATTATCTTATGGTTCTGGACCTGTGAAGCTAAGTCTAGCTCATGACCAAGGATCCCCAAAGGAACACATGCGTCACAGCTAAACTCCTTTTCAAAATCACGTTTCAACATTGATGGCAAAAGACTGCTGCCTATGTTCTTAAAGGGACCGGGGTGAACAAGCGGAACGATGACTGCAGCCTTAGGCTTATAGGAATCAAATTTCAGAAGGGTAACCTCAACATCTTCATCTTTACCTATTTCTTCCAGTAACTCTTCAAAAGGCGCGTTCAGACCCGCTACCCAATTCAGCATAAAAGCCCTAAAAAGAGACATGGCGGGCATTCTATAGGTACGCCGACCCATCTGATCCAAGAAGAAAGTAAACAGGAAAGCAAAAGCATAACCCGCAAACGGTGAAATAACCAAAAAAGGCAAAAATCGAAGAGAATTGACAACAGCCAATAACTCCCAGAAAACCATAAACGTGACCATACAAATGAAAGGGGAAAACAAAGAAGAGAATACGCCCTGCAGAAATCCTGCTGAAGATGTTGATATGAACACGACAGCACGAAAAGTAAGCACGGCTGCAAAACCCATAAGGCAAAAATCCACCCATAGCCACAAACCGAAAACTGTTCCGAATACAACTCCGAGAATGACAAAAAACAACCAAAGAATCCAACAGAAGAGAGAAAGCGCCATAGCTCTTCTCAAAACATAAATCGGGTCGCGTCTAAATGCTGTTTTACTTATTAAATAATCAGCTAACAGAACTGCAGCAAAAAGGGAAACTCCAAGAAAGAGACCTTCAGCCAAACCATCAACCAGAGATGTATCGGGAAGTTGCAGTGTAATGAAAAAAGTGGAAACCCCCACTCCGCCTATACAAATTAAAGCTACTGCTGTGATTGCCTTTTGAAATGATGGAAGAAAAAACATTGAAGAATAATGTTTCAGTGCGCTGTTCATTGAATGATTAAGTGAATCCGGATTCTCCATGCCTACCATCTCAAGTTCGGGTTCCTAATGGAACAGCTATGCTTATTAAAGTCTACCTAAGTTGCGGAATCATTACGCAAAACCGTTAGATCACGTTCTTCTATAATTGGAAGAAAAGCGAGGGTGGTTTTTAACATAAAACAATTAAAAATGAAGTAACATGAGTCTATTACAACCGTTTGCACTATGAAGGAATCAAATATTTTATAAGAGCAACTGTTTTATCTTTAATTCAGTAATTATAAAGATTCTGCGAAGTCAAGTCTATGCCAGAGCGAGAAGTGCCGCCCTCCATATTCCTTATGCTCGAACGAAATTTGGGCAAAAAGATCAGAGTTATTCTCGATCCAGCCTATGGTTTTGAAGGCACGTTAACAGCTGTAACTCATGAACCCTCTGGAATATGGCTTTCAGACGCCGAAGCAATTGTTTTAAGATCAACAATTGCTCAGCCCATACCTCAAATTGCAAGCCGAGAAGAAAGAAGCGAGCTATTTCTCCATCTCAATTCAGTTCAAAGAATAGAGGTTTTACATCCTCCAAGACACTGAAGAAGATAAAATTTCTATGCGGGGAAAAACGCTTTAGCTAAAACAGATATTACTATTAGTGCTACCGCAAACACCACAAGAAGCTCTGGTCTAATCTTAATTCCTTCGGTTTCTTCCTCGAAAAACCTGAGTAATCCTGCGCTTGCTGCAGGCATTGGACCGCTTTCCTTCTTTTTCTTACTCCTACTCATTATTTTTGACCCATCTATTAATTGAAGTGACAAGTTCGTATAATCTTTCTGCGTTATTAATCTTGCGCATTCTTTGAGTTATAAGCAGAACAGCTTCATTGAAAAAGCGTATCCATTATAAAAGCCGCCAAAATATAAACTCTGAAAAGAATAACCACTCTTTATAGAATTGGTGAGTAGAATGCACATTAGAGATTTTCAGGAAATGATGAGGGGGTTATATTTTCACAGAGATTCGAAACGCGGAGTAGAAGGAACATATAATTGGCTTATGGACGAACTTGAAGAGTTAGGAGAAGCTCTTAAAGGGAAGGACAAAGAAGCAACTCAAAAAGAGTTTGCAGATGTTATTGCCTGGCTTGCGTCGCTCGCAAACATAACAGGAATCGATTTAGAAAAAGCGACTAATGCCAAATATAGCGGCAAATGCCCAAAATGTCAACAGTCGCCCTGCAATTGCAGGTTCTAGCCGACGAGGCGTTTCTGCCCTAAGCCTGTAAGCAACCAAAGATACGGCCGCTTTCCTTTCCGATTCACTATTCCCTCAATTTCGAGAAGCCGCAAATGATGCATTACAGTCGAATACGACAAAGGCATTTCCCTTGCTATGGATGGTGCATCAGACCGTTTTTTTTCGAGAGCATTCAGTATCTTGGTTCTAGCTTTAAGCCCGGTTTTCACGTTTCTAACCCGCTGCAAGTAAGCGTTTGGGTGAAGAGTTTCCTTGATGTCGTTCACCAAGAAACAATGTGTTGTTTACGTTGAAAAGCTTTAGTCTTCAAAGTGCCGCCCTCTGCGCGGGTATTCCGTAGCTCAAACTAAACTCGACAAGTAACTAGTGCATATTCTCTATTTGAGGGAATATATTCTTTAATGTTCAATAAGTTAATAAAACCGTCTTACGCGAAATCTGATAGACTAAGTTGTTTTGGTTTGTTGTTATCGAACATGGATGTTATCTCGCTTTTTATCAAAGCAATCCGCTGAGCGTAATACTTAGGTAAATCATATCTGTCAATTAACCCTTGAGCTGCCTCCAGATACTTCTCTATACCTCCCCTATAAACCGTCAAAGTCAGGGACCCCCCACAGAAACGACACTTGCCAAGAAGAGGCAAACGGCGAAAACGCTTGTTACAGGATTTGCATCTAAAACCTTGAGTGGAGAAAGCACGCAAATTGCCCGCAATGTCGCGAATAAAATGGGTTGTCAGTACCTTTAAGGCTACCTGTTTCACATCCACCGCGTCAATTTTCTCACCTAACTCTAGTTGCATGTTCATTTTTTGAATCATTGACCTAAATTGCTTATACGCACTGGTTGAATTGCCAAAGTTTATATTTGAAACAGGAGTGGTGAAATTAAAGCCTTCAAACTGCGCCTCGGTTCCAAGTCTACAGCTTACAAGATCAATCAAGGAACTGACCTGTTTAGCCTCGATCTTTTCCAGGGTTTTTTCGTAAAATTCAAGAGAATAAGCGCCATCAACGTCAACATCATGCGCTTGCCGCTGCACTTCTTTCGTGTTCACAAAAGGAATCACCAACAAAGGGGCATCCATAATTCCACCTATCTGCGCAGGTAAGTAACTGCGGGAAAAGTTCAGTAGCACGTCCAATGCTAACATAACAGCATCTTCATCACCATCGCAGTCTCGACGCTTAGCGGAATGCCAAATTGGATGCGCATAACACACGTTAAGGTCTGTGAATCCAACTATGCGACCAAGAATACTGACGCAAGTGTGAGGAGCCAAACCCATAATCAAATGACCCACAAGATCATCAAAGCTTTTAATGTTATAGTAACTTGGAAGTTTGTACACTTTGACGAGAAGCTCGTCTATGAAGCCTGCAACCTGCAGAAAGTACTCTGCTGCCTTCCGTGGGATGACAACGTCTTGAATTTTTAGTTCACAAACCTGAGTAGGATCAGCCAAAGATACGCCAAGCATATCATGAGAGTAACCGAGTTGCCCCAGCTTTTCAACAGTAACTCCAACTTCAGCAGGCTTAAAATGTGTTAAAGGCGCATTGGTGGCATCAAAACGAATCGTGCCGTCTTTGTAAACCGATAAATCATAATTTGCCCTCAAAACGCCTTTCTCGACGATTTCAGGGGTCTTATACTCATTAGTTAATCCTTTTACACCCTTCAAGATTTTTGGAAAAGAAACACTTAGTGAGGCACAAGCGTCTTCGAGAAGCTCTCGGAAATTAAACGCTTGTCGTTGATAATGAATTGCATCAACTTTGCAGCTTGGGCAACTATCATCTTTCAAAGCCCTACCACAACGAGGACAACTCTTTTCAACGATTGTTTCACATCCACAATCAACGCACTTCACCTTGAAAGTGAAAGCCTTACAGCTAGGACACTTGCGTCTAGAAATCTCCACGAACACAGGTCCCTTTTTTGTTGCTTCAATAAGGTCTCTGTGGGAACCACCAGCTAAACTCACTGGAAAAAGAACATGAACCAAAGGCTTCATCTCCCGCCTCTTTGCTTTTTCAGGGCGTCCCATACGTGCACCTACAAACGTAGGTGCTTTCTCCTTGACTTCAACGCCAGCAAGTGAACTAATCAGTTTTAAAATTGAGTCTCCCTGATCACCTATCCTTCAAGGGAAAGGTTGCCGTTTATAAGCTGGTGAGGCACAAAAACTTTTCTCAGCACCTGAGTCACGCTAGGCTTATGGGGTCCAACAATCTTGTTGACAAAACCATCTTTATGCGTTACCTCCGCTGTTGACAACCATTTGCTCAGTATTTCAACATCTTGAATTGAAGAAGCATTTGACCAGAAAAACGTGAAGGTCGGATGTAAAGGCACATTAAGGTGTATTGAAAGCAATATTGCTTCTCTGGCAGTCGGCTTTTTTTGGAAGGGATTTCCCAAAAAACTGTCCAGTTTTTCCTCTGCAACCTTAGCGGTTTCAGCGGCTTTCGCGAAATCTCCACTGAAGTGTTCCGTAATAGCGGTTTTTAAGTCTTTGACCCACCATTCTTCAACATATCCCGAAGGAGAAAGAGCCTTACTTGTGTAGAGGAAGTCACCGTAACTTATCAGGATGTCACCCAGAAATAGAATCTTCTCAATTCTATTTTTTACGCGTTCAAAGTTATCAAGAGAAACACGAACTACTGAGCCATCCTTTAACAACACAACGGGTGGTTCAAGGGTATCTACGGGAACAGTGATACATCCTTTCCCAGGGAGCTCTAAGCGCATTTGCGTTCCGGCAGCGAGAAAACGTTCTACAACAAGCATGGTTACTGGATGAATCCCTACAGCAGAAAGGCCTGTGTTTCTTGCTCTGCCATATCTGAGCCTAAAGCCTCCGCGTCTGGAAGGAAAGGAAAAAATAGGGCGACCGGCGATTACGTCGTCCATAAACCCCGCTGACTTCTCTTCTGATTTTTTATGGAACTCTCTTAGCCAATCCCAACCTTGAAAACCAAGTTTTTCAATTATTGTTAGCACTTTTGGAGCTCTTCCCACAATGCCGTCGTTGACGACCCTTAAAGCGCCACCCCTCACACGGTTAGTTTCCACTCTTTTAACGTTTCTAAAAGTAGAAACTTCTATGGGATTAGATTCTGTACCAGTGACCTCAACAGGCAGTCGATCCAACGCTTTTTTTAGTTCTTCATCTGAAACATGATATTGAAATCTTCCTACAGACCGTTCATATAATCTTAGTTCCTCGAGAAACCGCGAGATTTCCTCCTTAGTAGGCTTGTAACGATCAAGCCCCAACAGTTGTCGCACAAAATCTCCAACAACAAGAGTCAAAGCTTGATCTGTTCCTCCAGCGGACCTTATAGGTCCAGCAAAATATATTGCTAGGTACCTGCTACTATCAGAGTTTGTTTTTATCTTGACCTGAGCTACTCCTTGTATAGGCGCTGCAGTTAGACCTTCAGTGAATATGGCAAGAGCGGTGCGTATAGCCTGTTCCGCTGCGACTTCTGGTTCCAGTCGACCAAATTTGCCATAAATAATTTCTTCGGCAATCTTAAAAGCTATTTCTTCCCTTTGCAGTTTTGAGCTTAATTGGCGAATAGTTATACCAACCGATTTTGGACCAACTAAACCCTCAACTAGATCAGCCATATCATTTGCAACGATGCATTCAGTCTTCAACGAAGGATCAAGGCCCTTTAGCCTGGCAACTTCGCTCAAAGCGTACAATTGTTGGAGTTGACAAGCCATAGTTTCAATGTAATTTTGATAACCCAAACTCATTTTGCTATTCAAATAGCGATTCACTCCGGATACTGTTAACAATGTGTTTATTTTGGCTTTCTAACATAAAAAACGAAAAAAAGCCATGGCAATATAGCCGCTTCAGCGGATTCAACTCAAAACAGTTGATCAGACCCTATTTCCCTTAATACCATCAATGATTTCAGATATTCTTTGGTTGGCTCCAGTGCTTTCAATAATATTGCCCGTTACGATAATATCTGCACCTGCTGAGGTTGCAACTAACGCTTGATCCTTAGTTCTTATTCCACCCCCCACTATAAGCGGGATATTAATTAAATTTTTTACAGTCCGAATCATTTCTGAGGGCACCGGCGTCTTTGCCCCAGAGCCGCCTTCAAGATAGATGAAGTGCATTCCAAGGTACTGCCCAGCAAGAGCATGAGCCGCCGCGAGCGCTGGTTTGTTGTATGGAACAGGAATTGCTTTACCAACAATACCAGCGGTACCACCTTCACCCACAATTATGTAACCCATAGATATGGCTTCTAAACCATACTTTTTCACTAAAGGTGCACCCAAAATTTGGGCACCTATAAGGAAGTAAGGGTCTACGGAGTTCAGAAGAGACATGAACCATATGGCATCTGCATAACGACTTATTCCTGTTATATTGTTCGGAAAAAGGATTGTGGGGATCTTGACAGCTCTTTTTATGGCTTTAACTATATTATCAAGGTGAGCTTGGGAAACAAAGGTTGAACCGCCAATCATCATGGCCGAGGTTCCGCTGACTTTTGAGTTTTTTGCAACTTGTAATGCTTGAGATGAAGTTATCCTCTCGGGATCTACAAGCGTTATATGAATCGAGCCTTCGGCTTTGATTTTTTCAAGCAGATAGTTCTCAACACGCCCAAGCATGCTTAAACGTTTCCTCACTGAGCATTTTTCGTGTTTGCTAAAGATTGCTTTTTTGAAGAACCATAGACGCTGTCGGTGAGCATACAGTATACATCAACTTCGCCTTGGGCAGGCTTCACTTGAAATTCTCCTTGAATACCACAACTGCTGCAACCTGCCACGGCACGACTTTGCTCTTTAAAAATTTCGACCGTAACCGTCTCTTTTCCGCACGTAGGGCAAGAGAAAAACTTAGGCAATCGCTTTTTAGGGATACGAACTACCTTTTTTCTTCTTCGCCCCATTTGGCATCTCTTCTACATCGCAGATTATATTCCTTAATATTCTATGCTTGCCCTTAAATACTTGCCTACAACCATAAAACAACAAGGTGCATACAGATGAAATTGGTACCGTCTGTATTAGAATTGAACTTGACCGAGGTTGAGAAAAGAATCAGGCGCTTCATCAAAGAATATATTGAGAAAGCGGGCGCTGATGGCATAGTTCTCGGCATATCTGGAGGTATCGACAGCAGCACAGTGGCTGCGCTTTCCAGCCTCTCAATTGGAGGAGACAGAGTGATAGGTTTAATACTCCCAGAAGAGGAAACGTACAACTCTCAAGACATTGATGACGCCAAGTTTGTCGCAAAAAAATTTAGTTTTAAGACCAAAATATGTGACGTCACACCTGTTTTAGAGAGTTTTTACAAGACAATATCTATATTTGATGAGACAGACAAACTTTGCAAAGGCAACATAAAAGCAAGAACCAGAATGATTTATTTGTACTATTACGCTAACAAGCTGAACATGATAGTTTGTGGAAGCTCAGACAAGTCGGAGACCATGATGGGGTACTTCACCAAGTGGGGTGATGCAGCTGCAGACATATCACCTTTAATGGATTTGTATAAAACCCAAGTTCGCAAGCTTGCTGAGCACTTGGGTTTTCCAGCTGAACTTGCAGGTAAACCCTCCACACCTGCCCTTTGGCCTGATCAGACTGCGGAAACAGAATTGGGCATCAAATATGAAATTCTTGACCTAATACTTTATGGGCTTGAAAGATTTATGACTCCAAAAGAAATATCACAACAGCTAAACATTCAGAAGGCACTTGTTGAAAAAGTTAAAATCAGATGGCTTTCTACAGAACACAAGAGACGATTGCCACTAACACCAAAAATCGAATACAGAACAGTAGGAGCAGATTTTAGGCTTCCGCGGCACACATATTGAAATTAAGAGGGAAAGGATATGAAAAAAGAAATCAAGTTAGCCCTTGCGCAAATAACCAGCAAACGCGAAAATAAAAAAGAAAATTTGCAGAAAATCGAGAAAGTAACTAAAAAAGCAAAAGGACAAGATGCTGACCTCATAATTTTTCCGGAATTATCATTGACAGGCTACGTTCTGCATGATCAAATCTATGAACTGGCTGAAATAATACCGGGACCATCAACCAAGAAAATAGTGGAACTAGCAAAGAAAACAGGATTACATATAATTTTTGGCATGCCAGAGCTCAGTGAAAAAACCAGAGCTACTATATACAACACCGCGGTTTTTGTAGGTCCAAACGGATATATAGGGAAATACCGAAAAATGTATCTTCCCACTCATAGTGTCTTTGAAGAAAAAAGATATTTTCGTCCGGGCTATCAACCAGCTACATTCAACACGCCTATAGGAAATATAGGCATATTCATATGCTACGATATTTTTTTTCCAGAAGTATTTCGCCTAACGCGACTGAAAGGAGCAGAATTGATGGTTTGCATATCGGCCTCGCCAGCCGTCCGCAGAAGTTACTTTGAGATCCTTACTGCAGCAAGGGCTTTGGAAAACACAGCTTTCCTAGCCTATGTTAACCTTGCAGGCTTGGAAGATGGACTGCAGTTTTGGGGCGGAAGCAGACTAGTAAGTCCAACAGGAGACTTGCTCGCGAAAGCAGAGTACGATGAAGAAGACTTAGTTTTCTCAGAAGTTGACTATAGAGATATAAGGCATGTTGAAACATTTATTCCCACGCTTAGGGATCTGCGCCCAGAATTTTTCAATGAATTAAAAAAGTATTCAGAAACTCTCTAACGTAACAAGCAGCATTCTATGTCACAAATCACAAGCGCATCACAATCTGTTGTGACATCAAATTACAATTAATTAATCACACGTGATTTTTCTGTGATAATTGACATCACAACAAGAATAATCCTTTAAGTGCTGGACTTCAAGCGTTGCGAAGAAGTAATAAAGATTGAATTGGTTCTGTTAATTAAATGAAGAACACGTATCCAGTTTATTTTGCAGTTATTCTAAAGTTTAGCATTTGCTAATTGAGGAATGAATCAATTGATTGAGAGATCAGGGGTGTAGAGCTACAAGGCTTCAGCTAAGTAATTTCATAAGGAAATCTGAGTCTTCCAAGCCATTTTGGCAGGTTTTTACGCCTCTAATATTTATTTCGAAGTTAAAAACTCAAAATAAGCTTTGAATATGGCTAAAAACAGATTTAAGTTTACAGGAAGACTTTATTTTGAAATTAATGCTTTCTCTCGATTGTAGTTGCTCGTTATAATCGCGTACGATAATTTTAAAAGCGGAGCTAGTATACAAAAATGTATCCATTTAAAATATTACTGGAGAATTTACTTTGAAGCTAAAAGAAAGCGTTCAGGCGTGGCTAAATGGGGCTCTAAATGACCCCATTGTGAAAATTCTCTCCAAAAACAGCCAATTAACAAAAACTCAGCTTGAAACACTGCTCATAGACATATTGGCTGAAAATTTATCGAGTAAACAATTAAAGTACGATGAAAAAGCCAAATTAAGGCTAACAAAGGCTAAAATTAGCCGCGGATCCTTTAATAGGACATTAAAGCAGTCCAAAGAAAATGTCATAAAATCAATATACACCGTGTTGCTTCTAGGATATTTAGGCATCTTCGAAAGCACAACTCTCGATCCCTATCTCGAAATCTCTAACAAACTAAGAGAATACATTGAAGCGCATAAAGGCATACCGAATAATTGCAAAGAAGTGAAAGATCATCTAAGAGTCATAGAAATCATACGTGAAGAGCTCGAAGCAAGCCTAAATAGGCTTTCTACACCATCAAAGAACTATGTGTGACATCACAAATCACACTAGTCCGCACGCAAAATAATTCTTAAAGAAACAAGTGCAAGAAACATGCTTTCAGAGGATTAAATAACAAAATAAGCCAGAATTGCAGTTTTTCTTTAGCATAAATGTAGTTAGTAAAGCATATTATTAACTGTGATCTGTGACATCATAAGTATGCATAGAGCGAAACGACCACAAAACTTAAATTTTTCATGGAAAACTGTGATATGTGATGCAACAGTTCAAATCACATGCAAATCACAAAAGTGAATCGTATGCTTGAAATTCTACTTCCCCTCATAGGCATACTATTTGCAGTAACCATAGTTGCCTCAGTTGAATATTACAAGCAAATTAGGAACGCTCAAAGAGAATACGAGAGAGCCAGGGACGCTCTAGAAGATATTGTACTGAGTTTCAATCGAGAATTAAAACGGGAAGCCAATAGACTGGAGTTGGTTGCATACAAAGCGGAGGGAAATACTGCTAAGGCGAATACAACCCTCAAATTGGCAAACAACATTCAAAAAAAGATGGTCTCTTTTGAAAGCAAACTTGGAGCAATCACTGAAAATAACGCAAACATTTTATTAAAGATGTCACAGGCGAACATCAAAACTCAGAACATAGAAGTGGCGCACAAAACGCTAAAAACGAAAATCACAGAAATAGAGGAGCAAGTGCAAAAACTATCAGCTCTACCTGAAACATTGAAGAAGCCAGTTATGCCAATTAGAAGGGACAAAGCAATGGCTGCATTAACAGAAACGGAAGTTATAGTCTTAGAAATGCTTTCAGCGGAAGGACCAAAGACAGCACCTGAAATCAAGGAGAGGTTACAGCTAAGCAGAGAACACACTGCAAGGCTTATGAAGAAACTATATGAAAAAGGTTATCTTGAAAGAGAAACGGGGAAAATCCCGTTCAGATACAGCGTTAAAAAGGAAATGAAAAAATTCCTTAAGAAAGCTGAAAGCGAGCACATATAAGTATTCCAAGAGCCTCCTTGCTCGCTCAATTGTTTGAAGTGCGAATCGATTTATGAAAATGTTTCCTAAGCATGAAGACTAGTCATTTTTGTCTAACTACTCCAAATATTGGACATGTTTTTTATCCTTTGTTAGAACTTTAAAGTTTATCGTTTGCTCAGATATTAGCAAGTTCGTGATTACACCAAGCATTTATGCACACAATAAACTGGAATTGCTCTTCACATTCGATCATTTAATTCTTTGTTTAATTGTTGCATGAGGAATATTGGGAGCCACTTTATATTTCAAATTGTTGCTTTGACCAGCCCTCAAAAGCAATCCTCTGTTTGCCATTCTATATAGGTAAGTTGATATGGTACTTAAACCGATGGGTTCCTTAAGTTCCTCTTCATACATAGTCTGAATATCCTTTGAGGAGAACCATACCAATGGAAAATTCTTTTGAATGACTAATCTAACCTTCTCGAAGCGAGACAGCTTATTACCTGTTAAAACATTCCCAGCACTGGAGGGTGCACCTTCTCCTGGCATACCACCTAACAATTCTACGAGGTCTAAAAGGCGGAGAGCTTTATCCCGTGTAACTTGTCCCTCAAATGCTATAGTATAGCGATTGCCTTCATTATCAAATAGCTCTACGCGCATTTTGCGAGCTGGCATTATGGTGTACACCCTAAACGATATTCACAAGCTTTACACTTCACAACTTATAGCTGTTATGGTGAAGTAAGAAAAATTTAAATGGCCCTAAAAGCTGTAAAATGTGAAATGCGCTAAAAAAAGCAGATTATTTAGTATTACAAGCTTCACAAGAACATAAATTTAAAAATGGGCTATCTTTTCATTTCATCTTCCAATCTCCAGTAGAAGTGTAGGGGTGTCTCATTCACAGAAAAAGAACAAGAAAAGGGTAATTCCTATGGAAATAGGAGTATTAAAGCAACAATTATAATTCAATTTCACATGGTCTTCACAAAATCTAAAAAAATTAGAAATGGTAAATTATAGGTGCGCAAAGAACTAAAAGATATAGCTAATTTAGTAGTCTTAAAAAAGAACGGAACAATATTTCTGGCTAAACTTTTCCATGAAAATTACATAAACACTCAGGTACACAGACACCCCTCGATTTCCTCTCGAAAAAGTCGAGAGAAGAATCAAAAATGGAATAGTTGGAAAAAAACCAAAATTCTTATCTAAAATTTTTAACAACAATAATTATTATAGTAAACTGTTTCTTAAATTTCAGAGTATATTTCCTAATGAAAGGAAATCAAATGACTTGTCTTAAATTAATGTATATTTCCAGTGGAAATTTTGGGGTGTGTGTCTCCGCTTTCGTTTAGTATGTTTATACTTAACGAATTTCATTAGCTTTTAGGAATATTGTGCGCTGTAACTAGTTTTTTGTACTGTATAATTTATCTGTTCCATAAGAAATAACGGTTGTGCCTCTGAAAATAATACGGGATAAATAATGGAGAATTCAAACATACTCGACGACGTATTCGAAAACTTCGTGAAAAGTGCAAAACTTTTCAAAGACCGAGAGGTTTTGAGGCACGACTATCTTCCTGATAAGCTACCTCATAGAGAAAATCAAATTAAACTTCTTGGTGAAGCGGTTGCTCCTGTTCTGAAGGATGCACGGTGCTCGAACATTTTTATATATGGGAAAACTGGCACAGGAAAGACTGCTGTAACCAAATACGTATTAAGTCACTTAGAAGCCAAGGCAAAAGAATATGGGTCATTAGTTAAGTTTTGCTATGTGAACTGCCGGATGACAGGGTCTGAATATCGCATCTTTGCAAACCTCAGCCAAAGCGTGGGTTTAGCTATACCTTTCACAGGTTTGTCCGTTGGCGAAGTTTTCGATAGATTCCGATCAAGCCTAGACATATCACGCACGCTTTTTATTGTAGTTTTAGACGAGGTAGACGCCCTGATCAAAAAACGCGGTGACCAACTTTTGTATGAATTAACAAGAATAAATGAAACTCTTCACAAAAGCCGAGTTTCATTCATCGGTATATCTAACGACCTACGATTGAAAGAATTTCTTGATCCTCGCGTTTTCAGTTCGCTTAGCGAAGAAGAGATAATCTTTAGACCTTATGATGCAAGTGAATTGCATAACATTCTTTTTGAACGTTCAAAGCTATCTTTTCGAGAAAACGCGCTTTCTGAGGCTGCTTTGAATGTATGCTCTGCTCTGGCTGCCGCAGAACACGGAGATGCTCGTCGTGCATTAGATTTATTGCGTGTCGCAGGCGAAGTTGCTGAACGGCAAGGGGCACCTCTTATTACAGATGAGCATGTAAGAGAGGCTGAAAGGCACATCGAACATAATCGAGTTGTTGATGCCCTTACAAACTTGACTTTGCATTCCAAGCTGGTTCTCTTGAGCGTGTATCATTTGAACAAGTATAGTGTGACTACTGGTGAAATTTATGATGTTTATAACGAACTTTGTGGTGAGTTAGGGATTGGGTTTCTAACACAGCGACGTTTAGGCACTCTTATTAACGAGCTTGATGCGATGGGTCTTTTAAACGCGAAAGTGGTGAGTATGGGACGCTACGGGCGCACAAAAAAGATTAGACTGGAAATAGCACGTACCCTTCTAAAAGAGGTATTTGAAAATGAAGAAAGAATAAATCCCCTGACTGAGTATATGCCAAAGCTTCGTTCAAAATGATTGCATAATAGCTACCAAGGTGGCAAATCGGCTTCTTTTTCTATAAAAATGAGAGAACACTCGTCTCTAAAGTTTGCAGATTCACCAAGGGTACTTTTCCAGGAGTTGGAACCAACCCAAGTTTCTGCATGTACTCCGTTTGCCCTTGCCAGCCACCTGAATTTACAATTAAAACTCCTCGATAGTTACAATAGCCCGTTACATGAATGTGACCAGCATGAAAGATGTCTGGCACTCGTTCAATGACAAGAAAATCTCGATTTTCTGGTGACAACATTGTTTTACCACCGTATAAGGGTGCTAGATGGCGACTTTGTAGTAGCAGTTTCATTGCTTTTTCTGGGTGGTTGTGGTCTAATCCAGGTACTGCGGCGATTACGTCGTCCAAACTACGACCATGATACATCAAAACTTCGACATTGTGAAGGCTGATCAAGCATGGGTCTCCTAAAGAATGAACTCTTCCTGATTTCTGAAGGGTTTTGAGAAAATCCTCTGATAGTGCTGGTTGAGGCAGCGCTTTTCTGAGTGCGTCGTGGTTTCCAGGTGAGATTATAATTTCAATGTAATCTGGGATTTGGTCAAGTAACTTTGAAGCAAGATTGTACTGTTTGTGAACATCTTTTATGATGAGTTCGTTTACTTGCCTGGGGTAGACTCCTACACCATCAACGATGTCGCCAGCGACTAGCAGATACTTCACGTGACCAGCGATTTCTTTCGTTTTGTCATTGCCATATTTACCATTAAGCCATGAAACGAATCTGTCAAAAGCTTCTTCATGAAATTTTATGCTGCCTGCGTGTATGTCTGAGGTTAGCACTGCGTAAACAGGTTCAGAGGCTCTGTGTTGGGGTTTTTGACCGACTTCTGGAAAAATTATGTCTTCAGCTAAGAAGAGTTTGCTTCTTGTTTTTGCTACAGAGATGCAAACGACTTGGTCAGGCAGAAGTCGTTGGGCTTTTCGGTGCAACTCTTCTCGTGTGTTGTGGGTTACGAGTATGGTAGCGGTTGCTTGCAGGTCTTCAACTGTCAAGATCATGTTCCGTTCTGATTCTCGTTTTTCAGTTACCATACAAATTATCTTAAGTTTTGTTTTAGCTGGCGATTTTAAGGCTTCTGATATTGACGTTGCAGCTTTGACGTCGATTCTTTTCCTTAATAATCGCTCAACTCGTTTAAACCTGTCCTGAAAATACTCAAGGTAATCTTCGATTGTGCCGTTAGAACTGAGCTTGCCTGTGGGATCCTCTAATACGTTAATATTTGCTTCTACGTCCTTAGCGTAAGCGTGAAAAAAAGCCTTCCCTTTCATCACAGGTCGGTCTTGGGTCTGAGTATTTTTGCCATGAGCCTGCCTAAACTCTTCTTTCTTAACTTCTGCCTGCGTTAGAAGCGTTTCTAGAAATCCTTTGTCGATAAATAGTGGCTTTTCTTCTAATTCTTCTATTCTTTGTAGTGCTTTGCTGATTATTGTGGTTGGGTCATCCCTAGCAGCAACTGTGCTCAAAAATTCAAATGCTGAGCTATTTAGTTGGTATCCTGCTGTAATTGTTGCTTCAACTGCTCTTTGAAGTTTTTCTTTATCTTTCATGTTAATCCTCATTTTTTCCTATTCCGAAGGAATATGACGCTGTTTAGCATTGTTATTTGCTTGATTTAAGTCAGTAGGCTTAGGAATAGCGCCTAAGGAAGCAATTGTTCATCGGCTAGCGGTTAACGCGTCACGATGGCTCTTATTGTTTCTTCAGCCTAAACGTTTTGATGCTTTTTAATTTTCTTCTAATTTCAAAGCTATTAGCTAAGCTTTATGATTTGGAAATGAATTTGCTTATTTGGACTTATACTGCTTTTCCTCTATTAGCTGTTATGTGTTGAGGCTTTCTTTGACCATCTTCCGCAATTTTGCTATCCGTTTCGAAAGATTCTTTTGTTAGGACACTTTTCAGTCCTCTGCATCCAGAGGTTCTCCAAAAATCTACATCGACAACACATTCGCTTTTAGATTTTAACATTTTCTTTCAAATTTATATTTGCGACTTGTTATTTAGACATGTTTATTCCAAAGTTAGGAGATAATTTAATGATTGAATTACGCAAGGTGCAGCGTACGCCTACAGGCACGTTCTTTGTCTGTTTGCCACGACGTTGGGCGAAAGAACATGATTTGAGAAAAGGAGTTTTGGTCGCTCTTGATGAAACCAGTGATGGCAAGCTTCTAATTGATACAAAGTATGATGTTGAGCAGGTACCTCGGGTCACAACTTTAGCGGTTGGACCTTATTTGGGTCGTGAAATTATTGGGCGTTATCTGTTAGGTTTTGATATTATTCAGGTTGAGGCGAAGGAGCGTATTGATTTTGATCTTAGAAACGTAGTTAAGGAAACTGTGAGTTCTTTGATTGGCTTGGAGATTGTAGAGGAGAACTATTCTCAGATTGTTTTACAGTGTTTGTTGGAACCTTCTGGTTTTCCGCCAGAAAAGATTTTGCGCCGTAACTACGCCATTGTTGCAGGGATGAACCGTGATGTCATCAACTCTTTTGTCGATGGGGATTTGCAGCGTGGCAGAAGTGTTATTGCTCGAGATGATGAAAGCAACAGACTTTATTTTCTTTTAGTTCGCATTTTGCGTACAATACTTCAAGATCCTCGTTTAAGTGAGAAACTTGGGGTACCCCCTATAGAATGTTTAGACTATCGTTTAGCAGCGAGTTTGGTTGAAGCTATAGGTGATGCATCCGTGAAAATCGCGGCAAAGACATTGGAGCTTAACGGGTTAAAGCCCTCTGAAGAAGTGCGAAAGCTGTTAGTTGGTTTGCAGGCACTTTGTTATAGTGCTCACGAGCAAGCTTTGAAATCATTTATTCAAAAAAACATAGCTTTAGCTGAGAACGTGCGGAACATGTGCAAGAAGATACAAACAATATTTGCAGAAATTGAGAAGGTTTCGAGGGAGCAACCTGTTGAAGTGATGCCCCAAATGTTGGCTGTGGCGTCTATTTTGCGACAGATTTACGAGCACAGTGTGGACTTAGCAGACTTGGTTGTTTAGCGTCCTTACAAAATTTTGATCTACTATTCTGGGCAAACTTATCCCCTTTTATATGTAACTTCAACTGCAGCTTAGACTAGCCCGGGATAGATGCTAAAAGAAGAATATGGCTACTTTTTATTGAGACTATAGTATCAAGCATACCGACTATATTCGGATGAGGCTTTTCGCACTTTGATGGTTATATAATGGCGACTGAAAACGTTTTTAGACAGTAATGCAACTCCTTCTATTCAAGCCGGGGTGGCGGAATGGTTATCGCGCTGGCCTCGAGATCCACGTAGGCACAAATAGGGCCTGTTCTATAGACAAGCCAGCCAGTGGGCCTTTGGCTCGTAGGGGTTCGAATCCCTTCCCCGGCGCCACTTTTTGCGCTTTGAAATTAAAAATTGTTTTTTGCAAAGGTACTTGACCTTTTAGCTCCCAGCAAGCTAATGGAATAAAATCAAAGGATGTTTGAGCTGGGTCTATGCGCAAAGTTTTTTTGTCAATGTTCCTGTATCTAAAATTTGGTTGCGTTTTGTATTGAAGACATATGATTTAATTTTGATAGGGACAGGCTCTGGTATGGGGCTGGTGGACGCGATGATTCGAAGCAATCACGAGATGAAAGTGGCTATTATAGACAAAGATGCGCCGGGAGGAATATGTCTGACCAGAGGATGTATTCCATCAAAGCTTCTGATATACCCTGCTAACATTATAAGAGGGGTTCAGAATTCTAGTAAATTCGGAATTCATATTGAGATAAAGAGCATAAACTTTGAAGCTGTTATGCAGAGGATGCGGTCAATAATTAACCGCGACATTAATGCGATACGAAACGGGCTTTCACAAAACAAAAACATAGATTACTATAATGACCCTGCTGAATTCACCGCTCCCTATACACTGAAAGTCGGAAAAGAAGTAATCACTTCCAGACTGATTTTTCTATCCACGGGGTCAAGACCATCCATCCCTTTAATAGAAGGTCTAAAAGACACTGGCTATCTGACAAGCGACACAATTCTCCAGATAAGCAAGCTTCCGAAAAGTATCGCCATTATCGGAGGGGGATACATAGCTGCGGAATACGGGCATTTCTTCTCAGCAATGGGTTCCAAAGTAACTGTAGTAGGGAGGAACCCGCGGTTTATCCCAGAAGAAGAGCCTGAAATATCGGCTATCGCTAAAATGGAAATGCAGAAACATATCAAAATAATTACAAATCACGAGGTAATTAGAGCTGAGGCTGCACCTGAAAGCAAGAAATTGACCGCCTTCGATCGTAGCAATAAAAAAGAAACCTCGATTGTAGCCGAAGAAATTCTTGTAGCAACTGGAAGAAGGTCTAATTCGGACATTTTACACCCTGAGAAAGCTGGTATAAAGACAGACTCCAAAGGTTTTATCGTAGCTAATGAATACATGCAGACTTCGCAACCTGGCATATACGTTTTAGGTGATGCCGATGGAAAATTTCTATTTAAACACGTTGCTAATCACGAAGCGCGAGTGGTCTATTATAATTCTATACTTCACCAGAAAATCAAAGTCGACTACCACGCGGTTCCTCACGCAGTATTCACCGACCCCGAGATCGCGAGCGTGGCATTGAGAGAAAAAGAAGCGGTAGAAAAATATGGCAAAAACGAATTGCTAATTGGGTTCTACAAGTACTCTGACACCGCCAAAGGCGAAGCGATGGCTCGAGAAAACGACTTCGTTAAAGTCATTGTAAAACGAGACACGGGAAAAATTCTAGGCGCGCACATCATAGGACCTCACGCGGCCATTCTCATACAGGAGATAGTGAACCTAATGTACACGGAAAAGCAGAATTTAGAACCAATTGTCGCGGCCATGCACATACACCCTGCACTAAGCGAGGTTGTAGCAAGGGCTTTCACGTCCCTTATGGAGCCTGATCAGTATCACCATTATCTGGAAGAACATTCGAATCTTCCGTTGGGATGAACTTTACAAAATATGAGTTAAACTGAAAACTGGTCTAAATTTTGACACTGCTTTTGCTAGCAAAAACACCATAACGCGAATAAGCGTTCACTCTAACCATTTTTTTCATGCTTCAAAAAGCGATTTTATTTCGTTGGATGGCACCATAAACGTTAAAGTAATGTGCACATAATAATTGGTCAAAAACTATCGAGCAAAAAAGTGATCTGATGCCCGAGTACGGCTCATCTTTAATCCAAGGAAATTACGTTCCTCCCATTACACGCCGTATTGAAGATTGGAAATCCAAGCTCATAGACTTGTCTCGGCGAAACAACCTTTTGTATTTCAGGTCAATCAAGCGCGGAATGCTTTCCATCTGCAATCCAAGCATGGAAAAAATTTTTAGTAGGCTTGTTTTACGAAAACGCAAATTGGAGTTTTTTTTACCTCCCGAGGAAACCGAACAGCTTGAACAGCATCTTGCACCCCTTGATGAAAAACATCATCGAGCAACAAACCAGCTGATATGCGATGTGCCAAGCAGAACAGACCTTGAAAGAACTCTTAGGACCCTCTATAGTCGTTCCCTCTCAGATTACAGAGAGCGAGGCGTACGCATATTAAATGTTGCTTTCGGAATGCTATTTTGGAAGGAAAAGGAAACGCTAGAAGAAGTTCGATCTCCTCTAATTTTTGTGCCAATCGAGTTGGCAAGAGAGACT
>SMTZ1_10005615_pt1 | contig 19637 bp, 18 predicted proteins | sample DeeMarSWOR136_30_FD_25667 | JGI IMG/M metagenome (IMG submission 25667)
ATTGATGATTGCCGGGGCCAGTACGGCCGCTTCGAGCAGGTCCTGTGAATGCGTTGGGAATATGGTGCCCCTGGATATCTCCCCGACCTGGTGGCCGGCACGGCCGACCCGCTGGATTGCCGACGAGACTGAATTGGGCGACTGCACCATTATCACCTCATCGAGGGCGCCGATGTCGATGCCCAGTTCCAGTGAGTTGGTGGCTACCACCGCCTTTAGCTCCCCGTCACGCAAACGGCGCTCGACCTCGGTGCGTATCTCGCGGGAAAGAGAACCGTGATGCACGTAGGCGAGTCCCGATTCCTCTCCGCTGTTTATCTTCTGGGCAAGCTTCTCACATAGCCGCCGGCTGTTGGCAAAAAGCAGGGTGGAGCGGTTGCGGGTAATCGTTTTCCGGAACTCGTCGGTAAGCGGGTCCCATATTGAGTCCTGCACCCGTTGATAGGTCTCTTCGGGGAAGCGTACATGGATATCGTACTGCTTGGTCGCGTCGGAGCGAACGATGGAGACCGGGCGGGCGATGTGGTTCGGGCTGGATGGTGTCCCTTCGAGCCGGAATCCGCCGATGAACTCGGCAACGGTCTCTACCGGACGGATGGTTGCCGAGAGGGCGATACGCTGGAACTCGCCGGATAGTGGCACCAGACGCTCCACGGCTGTCATTAGATATGTGCCGCGCTTTGTACCGACCACGGCATGGACCTCGTCGAGGATGACGGTTGAGATGCCCCTTAGTATTGACCGACCGCCAGCCGAACTGAGCAGCAGGTTCAGACTCTCCGGGGTGGTAATCAGTATCTCCGGCGGGTGGCGTTGCATCTGGAGGCGGTCGGACGGCGGAGTATCACCGCTGCGGGTGCGTACTCCGATGTCGGGGAAATCTGTTCCGGCTTCATGGAAAATCCCCCTGAGCTCACCGAGAGGGCCGAGTAAATTCCGCTGGATGTCGTTGTTGAGTGCCTTGAGAGGGGAGACATAGAGAACGCTGGTATGTCCCGTGGGGAACTGCCCGGTGACCAGCTGGTTGATTGCCCAGAGGAAGGCGGCCAGCGTCTTACCGCTCCCTGTCGGTGCCGTGATGAGAAGATGTTCCCCGCTGGTTATCTTCTGCCAGCTCTGCTTCTGGACTTCTGTCGGTTGGCCGAGCCGCTCCACGAACCAGCGGGCGATGAGCGGGTGGAATTGAGAAAGGGCACTCACCTGTTACTCCATGTTGGTGTTTGCCCCTATTTTACTCTGACTAAACGGAAATGGGAAACCTTATTACAAACGTTCTCGGAGAAAAGCCCCATATCTCATTACCTCTATTTCAATTACCATGGAACATGGAGAAAGGTGTGGTTTCAGAGCCTTGGTGTCTACTGGACAGATGGCTTTCGGCACACAATCATGAAGGTGGTAGCCAGGAACTCGGGGACATCTATATTCAACTCCGGGGAAAACGGCAGGTTTTTATCCAAAGCCTGTGACAACACACCGAGGGATACGGTCACTAACGGAACATGCAGACCAAATTTCTGGCCGGAAACAATTTCGAAGCCAGCCTCTTTGAGCAGGGCAACAATTGATTCAAAACTGAAAAGGCGTATATGCCCCACGAAGTATTTTCCCCACGGTCCCTTTCCGTTGGGAACGGTAATCAGCGCCGCTCCTCCCGGTTTGAGCACACGGTAGCACTCCCTCACGGCTTCATCACCTTCAATGTGCTCCAGGACATCGCTGCAGATAAGGTAATCAAATGTGTCCGATTCAAACGGTATTTTCCGGGCGTTAGCGAGGTGAAAATTGCCCTCCTCAATCCGGTCCCTGGCTACCCTGACGGCTCCGTTTGTCACGTCCATGCCGTATAGACTTCTACGCTGAGAGCGGAGTCGGGATAGCAGGAAACCATGACCGCAGCCGACATCCAGTACCTTCCCATCGCCCACCTTCTTGATTATCCTCCGGTAGAAATGCTCATGGGCCGGATTTAGTCGAGGCGGTATCAAGCTGTGGGCTTTTATATAGGCATCATCGGTCGATGGCATCTGCCACCAGCACTTTTCGCAGATGCCGGTACGAATATACATCTGATCAAATATCCACCGATGACACCTTTCGCACCTGAGAGAGAAGGGTATGCCCCTGAGGGCATAATAGATGGCAAACGGTGGGATGAACAGAAAACCCTCAAATTTTCTTAGCCAATGCCACATCAGGCTTATTCCTTTTTATTCAGCTTTGACTATACCTCCAAAGCCACCCTTGTAGGTAAAGCTTTTTCCCTCCGCCTCTTGACAGAACTCTGAGAAGGCTTCATTTTGCTCGATATCATGGGACAGGAGTACGCCCCCACGCCTTAAATGTGGCCATATAGTTCTGAATTCCCATTTCATGTTTTCATAGGAATGGTCACTGTCGTGCAAAAAAACATCTACGGATTCCAATTCTTTTAAAAGGTCTGGCATTGTATCGGATGACTTCCCCAGCGTTAATTTCCACCTGTGCCTCAGGTTCTGAGGAATCAGCCACCCCGATTTCTCGCCTTTTGGTAACAGCGTTGCCCATTGACTGGATTCGCTGCCTTCTTCAAACGGCAGGTCTATGGAATAGAGCTTTCCCTTATTATTATTTTCCATGGCCAGCAAAATATAGGCTGACGATATGCCACTGGCCACACCCGTTTCAAGAACCACCTCGGGCTTTGAAAATCTTGTTATAGCATACACTATGGTGCCCTGTATCTCGTCGATTGTCCCCGGATATAATCCATGTTCTTTAAGGTGTTTAGTGAAGCGCTCTAATCTGTCTAAGACATGGGATTTGAAGTCCTTGTTTAACCTGACCTCTTTTACGTAAGCATCAAATTCTGCAGAACCCATGCCAACTGCGCGGCATAGCCGGGGGATATCCGTAGTGGTAGCTTTCAACACTTGGAGAGCAGTTTGTGGGTGTCTCAAACCAAATATCAGCTTACCTGGCTTGGTAAATAGTCTTAGGAAGCTATAACTAAGCATTGGTATTTTTCTTTACTAAAGCATTCTCTCTATATACGACGCAATTTTCCATAAAAACCTATGCCTTGTGGATCCTCTTATCATCGTTTCCGATGTTACATCTGCAATTTCAAAGTCGGCATCTCTTAGAATCTTCAGAAGGGTAATAGTTTCCTCTGGCTCAAGAATGTTGAAGTGGAGCTCAATGAATAATGTCAGGGGAGTATTTTCACCTAGAGTCTTCTCCATACCATTTATTATTCGGCATTCGTAGCCTTCGACATCCATCCTTATCATCTGTGGATGTGGTCTGTCTTTCAGGAAATCATCCAGTGTTAAGACGTCGACGTTTACGTCTTGACTTAAGATTCCGCTTTCGGCATGACTACTTATCTGCCTCATTGAAGAAATATTGCGTTGCCTAGCAATATGTATTGGGGCGCTCTCTTTTTTATCACCTATGGCTATCTGATAAACCTCGATATTGGAATAACCATTCAACTCAATATTTTTTCGCAGTAGGTCAGCACTCTCTGGTACAGGCTCAATAGCGTAGACCCTTCCCCTTGCACCAACGATTTTAGCTTCCAAAAGAGCATAGTATCCAATATTGGCCCCTATATCAATGACGAAGTCTCCTTCACTCAATTCTTTCTTTATTGTTTCCAGTATATAGGCTTCCCTTAACCCATCTATCATAAGGTCGCAAGATAATCCGATGTCTGTCATGTCTAGATACATCTGGCTACCATTAATCTCTCTGACTACATATCTCTCAGTAGTCCGAATGCTTTTCGAGTTAAGGAAATCAATATATTTGCAAATCACACGTAGGACAATGTTCCGTATCAGGGATGCTAAGCCCTCGTTTTTATATAATCTAATGGCACGTTCAAGGATATGAGGTTTTTTCGTAGTCCTTTGTTTGGTAAAAGACATATTTCTAACTGCCTAAATTCTCTTACTACGTATATAATATCCTAAACCGCAGAGGTTATCGCCTTAATCCAGCCGGCCACAATCCAGAGCGTGATGCCTCCGTTGCTGGCAAGCCAGGCGATGCCTGCCCCGTTAATGCCCATCCGGGGCAGGAGCACGTAGCTGAGCACCAGCGTCACGACTGCGGCAAAGATACTCAAGCATATAAGAGTCTTCAGCTTTTTCTCCACCCTGATTATGCCCAGATAAATGAGGTTGACGGCCAGAGGAAGCGTGGAAGCAGTCAGGATACGCAGCAAAGTGGTGGCATTCTCGGAGTAGTCACTGCCGAACAGGAGGAGGAGTCTATCGGCCAGAACCAGTACGAGGATAACGGCCGGTACAAGGATGACAAAGACCATCTTCAGACTTCGCCAGATATTGGGCCTTAGGTTTTCTTCCTCATGCGAACCCTCGGTGAAAAGGGAGGTCGAGGCAGCCGTGGGCACCATGGCCAGCACGCTGCTAACTGACCATGCAATGTAGAAATAGGCATTCAGTTCGGCGCCTAATAAGTTCACCACCAGGATAGGCAGCACCATGACCGGGGCACTCCAGAGCAGGCCTGCTACATAGTTGGCGGCGGAGAAATTCAGCATGTCACTCAATACTTTTCTGTTAAGGGCAAAGGAGAGTCGATAGCCGGGTTGGGCTCGGGGCAGGAACAAAAGGATGCTGAGCAAGAACGCCACTACCAGCGAGATGCCCCAGGAGGAAAAGATACCGAAAAAGTCAAAAAACACCACCAGTATCACGGGCAGAATCAGTCTCAATATACCGAAGACCAGGCTTCTGGCCAGTACATAGTTGGCCCGGCGACCGGCTATCAGCGTATTATCCACCAGCTGTGACAGGGTGAAGATAATAGAAAAGATGAAAAATACGATTAAGTATAGAGGGTCCTGCCTGAGGAAAACAAGGGACGGCGACCAGAAGCCGAGACCGGCAACAAAGATGGAAATAGCCAGGAGTGAAGCCAATAAACCGACCGTAAAGGCGGTATTAATCATCGAGTTAGCGTCTTTGCCGGAGCCGGGCAGAAACCTGATAAGTCCTGCACCCAGACCCAGATAGCTAAAGAGCGCCAGCAGTCCTGTTGCGGCGATGGCCGCTGAGGCCAGCCCCACATCTTCGGCAGGATAAAACCTGGCTACTATAATCCAGAAAACAAAACCGAGGACGGCATTGGTGCCGGTGGCTATCATCATGTAAAGGGCAGTGGAGTAGATAGGGATGCGGAAAAGCTGCTTTAGCCTCTCTATCGAGGTTACTATGCTGATGATGTCAGTAACTAATCCTGTCAGGTATGAAACGACTAGCTTTACTTGTTTGATATTACACCCCCAGGCCAGGCAGAAATCAGGTAGGCGGGACTTAACTACTTACATCTATCTCCAGGTAGAGCGGCCCCGCACGTGGTTCAGCTTCTTCGTTTTTGAACAGTAGAAATTCCACTCTCTGATTATCACCGGGCGTATCAAGGATAAAGCTCATCGTGCCCTGCCATGTCTCGCCGGGCTCTACCGTCAGCCCATCGAGCTCGTTATTCTTTATTCCATTTATACTGATTTCGACACGGTAACTTGTCGTTTCGCCTTCCTGGTTAATTATGCCCACGGTAACCTCTACCTCCTGCCCGGCTTTTACACTCTGGGGAAAGTCTACTGCTTCACCATAGGCGCCTAATATGTAGAACTCGGTGAACTTCTCTCTGTCCCCCGGTGTGACGATGGTGTAGGCTACGGCTGCCATCGCTCCCAGCACCGATACTACGAGCATAACTGTAAGGACTTTATCCCAGATGCCCCCTTCCCAACCAGGCATACGCAGGTGAAACGCTATGCCAAACCGGTCTTCCTCGGGGAGTTGTTTTCTCCTCACCCAGGTAACAACCGACATGACCAGGATGAAAGCGGTAATCGAACCAAGCACTGATTCTAGGGCTATTCCCCAGGGGGTATAGTTGAGAATCAGCCCGATTAACGGCACAATAACAATGCTCAGACCAAGGCTTAATACCAAACGCAGCACGTTGTTGATGGATTCTTTTCTTGGAAATAGGGCGGTTACCAGAATATAGCCAGGGAAGAAGAGCACGAACGGAATCCCGAGGATAATACGTACAACGTTTGTGGGAAATGACAGGATAATAATCACCAGGAGGAGGACCAGCAGGTTAAGGACTATTAAGTCGGTCCATGTTCTAAGTCTCAATGATTGTACTCTCACCACATGACGAAGAGAGTGTCCCGTTAAGCGTGTTACGCTCCCCAGTCCACCCTCGCTGTTTGCTGTGTCATCTTCCGGGCTGTTTCGGCATCGTCGAGAAACTGCTTTACCGTCTCACGACTGTACTTGTGGTCGGCCATCTTGTAGAGAAACTGCGGCGGTATGGTCACAATATGGGCGCCGGCCGTGACCGCACTCAGGATATCCCCCACCGACCTCATGCTGCCCGCCACCACCCGACTCTTGTGTCTCCACCTCTCCAGCCACTCCACCGACAGCCTGATGACCTCCGCGGCATTGCCACCTTCATCGGCCACCCTGCCCGCAAACAGGCTGATGTAGGTCGCCCTCGCCTTGGCGGCCAGTATTACCTGCCCCAGCGACATGGCGGCCGTGGCGTTTGTCCTGATGCCACTCCTCTCCAGGTCGCTGATTGTCCCGTAAAGAGGGACCCCCTCATACGTTACGTGGGGTATCTTGACCACGATATTGGGTGCCCACGAGGCGAAAAGCCGTGCCTGGGCTACCATATCATCCGGACTGTTGGTGGTGACCTCGATGGATAGAGGCAGGGGGTCTATTAAGGCGGCTATCTCCCTGGTTGCGGTCTCAATGTCATAGACGCCGTCCTTAAGCATTATGCTGGGGTTGGTCGTTACGCCGTCAATCACGCCCATCCTGGACCATTTCGCAATCTCGTTGATGTCCGCCGAATCAATGAATATCTGCATGCCGGTCCCTCCATGTAGTCAAAACACCGTGCAGCCTTCCTCTACATCCGCCACGATACCCCAGGCTATCAGCTTCACCGGGGAGGTATCGTTGCCAAATTATAAACTCAGGCAGAGCTTGAGTCAACGACTCCGGCATGGCTGGTAGTTTAAACTTTAGCGCGTGGAGAGAGGGACATCACCATTTAAAAAGATAGTGCTATGAAGCAGGAAATCTACCAGGTGCCGTGGTTCAGGAGGGCCAGAGGTCTCTGGCCGCATCCTCCAGGCCCAGTTCCATCAGCTTTTCTCTGGTCGGTTTGCCCGTAGCCCAGTCCCACCTCCTGTAGTCATAGTATTCTCTGAGTAGAATATCCATATCTGGAGACTGGTCTACGGTGCTACCCTCTTTTAGCTCGGTAGTGCAGACACTGGGCAACTTGTCGTCTTCCCTGGTTATGCCGAGTCTATTGCTGATTGCCCTTTTAATGTTAACCGACCTCTCGCCGGCTGTATGAACGTCAAGCGGCGAATAGTCCCAGCCGGTTATATTGCTCAGTATCTCGCTAATCTGGGTCAGGGAGATTGGGGAGAATTTACAAAGCAGCAGAGAATCATAGATGTCCTTAAGGTTCTGGTACTTGGCAGCCAGTTCCGCCTTGCCTTCGGACTGGAACCTGTCTCCGGTCGCAATACCCAGTTCGGGTACCGAACCGGCCAAATCAATATTATAGTAATCGCCCTTCAGGTGACAGGCTCCTCTCGGGCCGGTAGCGTAAGATATCGCCATACCGGTGAAGGCCCTGACATCATGCATCGGCATCTCCAGTCCTTTGACATGGGCGGCCTCACCGGGGTCGGTGCCCAGTTCTTCGGCCATTCGCCGTGTTCCTTCGCCCAGCAGCTTGCCGATACCCTCGCGGTTGATTATCATCTCCACCAGCTTGACGATGGTCTTGCTGTTGCCCCACTCAAGCTTCATCCCTGCCTTCTTCTCGTCCAGGATACCCTTTTCGTAGAGCTGAATTGCGTAGGCGATAGATACTCCTGTCGATATGGTGTCCATCCCCTGAGCGTTACATAGGTGGTTTGCGTATACTATTGAATCCAGGTCATAGTTGAGACAAAGTGGACCGAAAGCCACAGCCGTCTCAAACTCCGGTCCATCAACCTCCTTGATGTCCTTACGGAAATTCTTCACGAGTCGGCCGCAGGCGATGGGGCAGCCGTAGCAGGCGTGGCCGGTTACCGTATAGGCCTCCCTGAGCGCCTGTCCGGTAACGTTCTTTGCGGCGAACACGTTTCTGCTGAAGTATCTGGCAGGAACATCTCCTAAGAGCATACCCATATCCATATAGAGCAGTGTGCCGTATTCCCGATAGACCATGGACATCAGGCCGGACGAAATTGCTTCTCTAGCCTGTGTTGTCAGCTCATCGATTTTCTGCTTATTGGCTACGTTTGACTTAACGTCTCCGGTGACAGCAACTGCTTTAAGGTTCTTGGAGCCCATAAGTGTGCCTAACCCGCAGCGCCCGGCAACTCTGCCCCGGTCGTTTACCACACAGGCATACTTCACCAGGTTCTCGCCGGCCTGTCCTATGCAGGAAATACTCAGACCTCTATCCTTTAGTTCATCTTTCAGGGTATTCTGGACCTGATAGGTATCTTTGCCCCATAGATGCGAGGCATCCCTAATCTCGGCGCTGCCGTTGCCAAGATACAGGTATACCGGTCGCTCCGCCTTGCCGGTGATGAAAATACCATCGAAGCCGGCGGCTTTAAGCCTGAATGGGAAAACACCTCCGGTGGTAGCCTCACCCCATATACCCGTCAGAGGGGATATACCGCACACGGCTGAGCGACTTACCATCGGGATAGTCGTTCCGGTGAAGGGGCCGACGGCAAATACCAGGGGATTGTCCGGCGCGAGGGGGTACATGTCTGGCTTAACATAATCATAGATTAGCCGGGCAGCAAGGCTGGCACCGCCAATATAGTTCTTCAGGAGGTCTTCATCGAGTTCAAGGGTCTTGCATTCCCCGGTATTCAGGTTGACATCGAGGAATCTACCATGATATCCAAACATTAACTTTCCTCCTAGAAGTCTACATCCTTGCCTTCGTAAGCGTAGCGGAACAACTTTTCACACTGCTCTATCGTGGCCGACCTCGGGCTCTGGAATGCCGAAGGGTCTTCAACGCTGTAAAGGCTCAGTTTTCCCAGGTTTTCTTCGAAGTCTTTTTCGGATATCCCGAGGTCTTTCAAAGCGAGGGGAATATCCAGCTCTTTGAACAGCGTTCGGACTTTCTCAATCAGACCAGCGAACCTTTCTTCGCTAGTGTTACCCCTGATATTCAGGGCGTCACAGATATCCAGATACTTGTCTGTTACAGTAGAGTAATATTGATAGGCGTAGGGAATAAGGATGCCTACGGCAATGCCATGATGAACAGCAAAGAGCTTGCCCAGGGAATGTCCCATGCTGTGGGTCAGAGCAACCCCGCCGTTGCCGAAGGCTATTCCGGCCATGCTGGCTGCCATATGCATTCTCAGCCTGGCTTCATGGTCGGCTCCATCGTGGTAGGCTCGGGGCAGGTACTTGAAAATCATCTGGATAGCCCTCAGTGCCATCGCATCGGTAAAATCGTTGGTCATGGGAGATGTGACACAGTCCATAGAATGGGCCAGCGCATCCAGACCGGTGCCCGCAGTCAGGTGGGGTGGCATACCACTGACAAGGTCGGGAACAAGTATCGAGAAGTCGGGTAGCAGGTCACCCCCGACAATGGGTATCTTCCTTTTCGCCTTAGTATCGGTGACTACTGCCACCGCTGTACAGTCCGAGCCTGTCCCGCTCGTTGTCGGTATTGCCACAAAGACTGCCTTATTTCTCAAGCCAAGAGGTCTCATTGGAGAAAGAGTAGCCAGATCAGTAATGTCCGGGCGCTCGTACAGTATCCAAGCGGCTTTGGCACTATCTATCACTGAACCCCCACCAAGCGCCACTATTGCATCCGGTTCAAATTGGTTCATTGATTCGGCGCACTCTTTGACACTCTCCAGTGGTGCCTCCGGTTCAGCCCCATCCCAGACCTCCGTGGTAAACCGTCTCCTCTGCATAGCAGCGCACACTCTGTTGGCATATCTTCCGGCATATTTGTCAGTAACCACGAAGGCACGCCTCTGGGCGCACTTCGACCCCACTGCCTCAAAAACGTTGGCTCCCCCGCCTCTAATCTCAGAGAGTGCATTGGGTCCCATGAAAAGCCTGGGTATGCTGAACGATAATGACATTCCCCGGATGGCACTGGCACCGGATAGAGGTAAGCGGTCCTTGACCGCAGCATCAGTAAACCAGTACGACATGGTTGCCACCTCCAATTTATATATCATTGGGGAGAATCACAGCGGGTGTTAAGAAGATGCACCACCTCAATATGATTCGCAGGTAACTGGTATACGGTGAAATATTATTCATTATGGCGCCGTTGAAATTATTGCGTTTTATGTGGATTGTTGTCAATATTCCATGGGAATATGATGGATTTGTGGTGCAGATAAACGAAGGGTAAGGTGGTTTCGCGTTGCGGATTTGATAAAAGACTACATAATTTATTGACGGATAATATATGTGGGAAGCAAAAAAGCTACTGACAAGGGAAATCTCGTTTTCCTAGGGAAGTAACGGTCTGCTGGCGTTATGATACAGGGTGTGTCTTATTGTGAGAGGTTCCTATTATTGCTATAATGTCTTTGCCACGGGGCTGTAGCTCAGTTGGGAGAGCGCCTCCTTTGCACGGAGGAGGTCAGGGGTTCGAATCCCCTCAGCTCCACCAGGGGATGATAACAGGCAGAACTGGTATCTTCTATTTTCTCTTAACGTGTCCGTCTGCGTCTGGCAGCATCAACTGTCGTCCAAAATTGGGGGACTACGACTCGCTTTAGTAAACTGATACCTCGAGGGTATGGTTACTGGTTGAAGAGAAGGTGTCAGTATACTCTCCGGTTGCGGGAAAGGAGGTAACACTGCCTCCAGACTATTTTTCAGGCTGACCCAGAGTAAGACAGGCTTACCGAAAAGTAGCTCGAGAGAACCAACCTTTGGAACGCGGCGTACTTCGGAAATTTTACGCAGCAGTAATATTACGACAAACCCCCGGAGGACGCCGGATATCAGGAACAGGCAGAGTAGGCTGTTACCGAGGAGCTGAGGGAGACGCGGTGCCAGAAACCCACCCATCAGGGCGCCCAGACATATAGCCATGCCATTGACGGCATTGAAGATGGCTATACTCTGTGTCCTGTTCCCCTGCGGAGAGGCATCATACAGAAAGTTGCTGCTGGTAAGGGTAAAGCCGGACCAGGCAAATCCCGCCAGTATCTGGACGGGAATGAGATAGTAGATCTCTTTGCTCACCAGCCACAGCAAAGGGAGCATCGGTATCACACATGAGGTAATTCTCATAACCTTCAGGTTGCCGGCTCGGTCTGCTCGTTTACCCCACCGTGTCAGGAAGGTAACAGAAGCAATGGTGGCAGTTGCTGTGATAGCGACGTAGGTGAGGTAGTCGAACTTTAAATCGCGGAGCATATAGACGGCAAAGAAGGGACCGGCCAAACTGGTAGCAAAGTTTATTAATGACACGTAGGTTATAAACCTGCCCAGATTTGAAGACCGCAGCTTCCTGATTGTACTCAGCAGACTGTCATGATTATTCGTTGGCTCCTTTAATGACGGCTCGTGCATTCTCGAGAGGAAGTACCAAGAGGTCAGGCGGGATAGTACGGCACCGGCAAATATGATGGAAAAGCCAAGAAACGGGCTGCCGGTAGTCCACTGCAAGATACCACCGGCCACGAAAGATACGACCAACATCGTTAAGTCGCAGATTCTACTTCTTCGGCTGAAGTACCGACCTCTGGTATCTTCAGGGACTAGGTCGGCCATCATGCTACCCCAGGCCGGCAGTGCCAGTGAGCCGAAGACAGCACTGAGTGTCATAAGCCCAATCAACCACCACACCTTGTCTCCTGGAAACAGGTAGGGGACAAGCAGGACGGGTATCCACATTAGGGCATGCATCAGAACCACCGGCAATATGAGACGCTTTCGGCTGCCGGCTCTTTTAATTAAGCGCGGAACTGCCAGCTGAGAGAGAGCCATAGTCAGGCTGGGTATGCTCGATAGCAACCCTACTTGAGCGGTGGTAGCTTTGAGTGCCAGGGCAAAAGGCACCACGTAGCTCTGGGTCAATCCGAGCATGGCAGAATGGCAGGCACCATCGAATACGCTGTTCTTTAATGTTTTTCTTATTAGTATTTTCTGTCGTGGGCTTTCGGTGGTCATAGAATTTCCTTAAGTCTCACCCAAAAAATTACGGAAGAGTCATGCCAGGCTCTCGGCTAACTCTCCCGTTCCTGGTACAGGGGTCGCGCAGGATTGTCGTTACTCCCCCCGTGTCAAATCTGGGCCTCTGTCCTCGGTGGCGGGTGTTTCTTGCTATTTAATTCGAAGAGACTTGCGTCGGTCGGCTACATACGCCTTTCCTTCTTTATCAATATATCCTTCATAAAGCAGCATGACGGGGTTTTTATCAAGGTCAGACAGGCTGCCTATGGTTATCTTTTGCTGCTGGGCTTTTGTTGGACTGTAGATTCGGTAACGTATGACTTTCTTGTCATTGACCATACCTTCAAATCCGAAGCACCGCAGGGTATCCAGATATTGGGTAATTTTTTAGAATGACCATTTCGTCCATTGTGAAAGTGAATCATAGACCCTCCTGCGCTGATACCAGATTGCATGTATCAGTCACCTGATGAGTATTAGTTAACAACATGTGCCTCTGACCCCAATCAAGTGTACTGAGTAAAGCCACCATCTGCCGGATATTCTCATTTGTGGTTAACGAATAGGTAATCAACCCGCTATCCGAACGCATATCTATGAGGTTATCATTGGCCATACTTTTCAGTGCTTTTTCCACGTCGAGCCTTGAACACTCCATTGCAGACAGGACAGCAAGCCTGCTAAACCGGGCATCGGGATGCAGTCCCCAGAATAACAGGAGTTCCTGTTTGGCACGGGTGTCACCATACCTGTTGAGGAATCCGTTCAGTCCTATCTCAACCGCTGAATCAAGTGTAACCATTCCGCCCTCCTCAACAAGCAATTACCCGCGATAATAAAATTCTCAATAACTTATTAAGATACTACTGTAGATTTGCCTGCCGGGTGTTTCCAGGACATGTGTTTCTCCAGCGTCCTGTAGTCATCACAGGTAAAGTTACACCCTTCCACTTCGCAGTGCATTATAAATCCAGGGTGCTTTTTATACGTGTGTTTCTGCAACGTAAGATAGTCATCGCAAACAAAATCACATCCGGCTGCTTTACATTTCCAGGTGGGAGAGGCGGTTTTCTCCTTTTTGCTCCAGAACATTTACTGTACCTCCCGGCGTATTAATGCGAGGTATTTGTGTGGTTCTTTCACCCCAGTTATTACTAAATCGCTGTCCTGCCGTGCCTATTTATGGGCTATCAGGCACAACAGCTTGCAATTCACGGCCAATATATGGTATAAGAAACATAGAATTAATACACGAAATGGTAGTCATGTCCAATACTTCCTGATAGTATATACATGAATAACATATCATGGTATATTGTTCCTGTCAAGAGGAATTCTAGTACGTTTGGTAGTATTTTAAGAGTACTTTTAGGGGGAGGTATTCGATTGTGTCGGAATGGACGTTCATGACGAATCATGCCCTTGTTCTCAGCTATCTGGCAAAGCATCCGAGCATAACGGCACGAGAAATCTCTATGGATATCGGTATTACCGAGAGGGCAATACGTAAGATAATCGCCGACCTTTATGAAGCCGAATACATCCATAAACGGAAGGTAGGTCGAGGCACGAGGTACAGGATAAATCCAGACCTGACAATGCGTAGCGATGCCCATGACGATATTGCCATCGGTGACTTCCTGGAAGCTCTGGGATGGAGGCGGAGGCGGCGGAAATCACGGCCTGACGTGGGTGATGCCAGTACTGCAACAAGTACTACTGGTTAGGATTACCAAAACCAGCTGTTCTGAGCTTGCTAATGCAGGCCCAGTTCAGTTACCAGTGGCCTCGGCCTTGTCTGTTGATTTCAGAGTAGTAAAAGGCTAGCCTTTTATTTCACCAGTAATCTAGATGATTTCTGGTTATCAAACTAGATATTATGATTATCTATAGTTAGCTTGTATCTTTCTGCAGCAAAGTCTTCAACTCATCCCCAGGCGTCGAGTTCTTCACGACCCGGGTCAATCGCTAATTTACACGGAGTATCGAAGAGCATGGTGGCACGGTTGTCAGCAGTAAAGGGTTCCCATTTCGGGATGCCGGGGTGGTTCGGGTCTCCGCTGCGGGCAAAGGCAGCCCAGGCATCACGTACCTGTGCGGCCAACTCGTATTTATCAGCACGGTCGCCGGTCATGCCCACATCGTCGGTAATGTCAAACACAAACGGAATCTCGAGGCCATGTCCCGCTTTGAAGAGACCTCCCAGGAAATCGGACTGCCAGTTAAAGAGGTACATATAGACTGGTGCCGTGCCGCCGGCTGCCTTCCGCTCCGCAAGTTGAATTGCCCGCTGCCGCATGGGCTCGCTGGCTATCCCGATTAGCAGGTCCCACGGCGTGTCATTTGGTCGAGCCTTTTTATATGTATTGAGCACCTTATCCAGCTTGTCACCAAGCAGAGGTGTCAGACGCTGGTGTAGCTCTTCCTCAGTAAGCCTGCGGCGCCTGGGGTCAGCTGCCAGGAAGGTGGCGTTTTCGTCGCGGTTGGTGCCGACGATGACCGGCACGTCCGCTGCCGTTGGCGCAGCCACGGGGTCGAACGGATGGGCGGGATAGTAGTTGCCTTCTACTACCGGTGAAAACCGCATGATAGCCCCTCTGGGTGTACCCATGACACCGGTGTCAGGCCGTTCTGGTAATTGGTTCAAAGCATCCAGTAGCTGTTGTGCCGGTACTTCCTGGAGCTTTTCGATTTCATTTACCTTGATATTCAGTGCTGCCAGCAGACGTTCGGCCAGGTCCGAGGCATCATTGGCGTCCACCCCCCGTATTCCGGGTCCGCTCTGAATGGCAGCACGGTTGAAAAGGCCCTTGGCTGCAGGCAGTGCCAGCATCGTGCTGACCTTAGCGCCGCCACCGGACTCACCAAATATCATCACCCGGCCGGGGTCCCCACCGAACGTTTCAATATTTGCCCGGACCCACTCAAGCGCCAGCACCATGTCCAGTGCTCCGGCTACGCCTGAGCCGGCGAATTTTTCACCGGCTATATCTGCCAGGTGCAGGTAGCCGAATACATTAAGCCGGTGGTTGATGGTGACCACGACCACGTCGCCACGTTTGGCAAGGTTGGCGCCGTTATACTGGGTTTCCGAACCAGCCCCCTGTGCGAAACCCCGGCCATGCAGCCACACCATCACGGGACGCTTGCCGCCATCATTAACAGCCGGCGTCCATACGTTCAGTACCAGGCAGTTTTCACTTTGGGGGAGTAATATGGTATGCCCTTCCGTGCGGGTGATAGAGTAAAGCCGGGATTCGTCTACCAGCGACCCTGTCTGCGGACAGATTGGCCCATAGGCGCCGGCGTAACGTACTCCTGCCCATAGCTCAACCGGCAGCGGTGGCAGGAATCGACGTTTGCCACTGGTCGGGGCACCGTAGGGGACGCCTTTGAAGGCATAAGCGTCTCGCTCCATGATGCCAGCAATGTTTCCCGCGGTTGTCTCTACAATTGTCACGTCCATCTCTCATTCCTTTCTATGGTGATATGACAGCGTTAGATATCACGCCCATTGTCTGCCTTTCGCTCCGTCTTTGTCAAGACGATTTCTGAAGACAGGAAGCACTCATGATACCGGGTAAGCGAAGTGCCAGGATTATTATGAATCCAGGCTTCACGTACCCTGGATGGTTTGGGCCTAGGGAATCACCTCCATACCTTTCCAGGCATCGAGTTCCTCACGGGCCGGGTCTATTTCCAGCCGACAAGGGACATCCAGGAGCATGGTGGCACGGTTGTCGATAGTATAGGGCTCCCACTTCGGTATCCCCGGATGGCTGGGGTCTCCGTTACGCGCGAAGGCTGCCCATGCTCCGCTCACGGCTGGTAAGCAGGTACATGTAGACCGGCGCAGGGCCACCTGCCAGCTTGCGCTCCACCATATTGATACAACCTATCCGTCTGTCTTCGCTCGTAATACCTATTAGCAGATCCCAGGGTGTGTCATTGGGTCGTGTTTTCCTGTAGACGCTGAGTATACTCTCCGCTTTATCACCGAGTAGATTATTCAGGCGTTCATTCAACTCTTCCTCGGTAAGCCGGCGGCGACGGGGGTCGCGAGCCAGAAAGGTGGCAGACTCATCCCGGTTGGTCCCAATCATAAGAGCTACATCCGCTGCAGTCGGTGCCGCCACGGGGTCGAATGGGTTGGCGGGGAGGTAATGGCCGTCCACTACCGGGGATAGACTCATAATAGACCTGCTAACCATCACACTGGTAGGTGCATCCGACGCAATCGTGCCCATGGCATTCAGTAACTGCTGCGCCGGTAACTCCTGGAGCTTTTCCATCTCGTCTTTCTTGACGTTCAGCTTTGCCAGGAAACGTTCGGCCAGGTCCGTGGAAGCTTTGGGATTTCCGCCACGTAACCCCGGGCTACTCTGGACAATACCTTTCTGGAAGAGGCCCTTTGCCGAAGGCATGGCCATCATCACGCTGACCTTGCGACCACCGCCGGATTCACCGAAAATGGTCACGTTGGAGGGGTCACCACCAAATGTTTCAATATTTACCCGCACCCACTCAAGGGCCAGTACTGCGTCCAGCATTCCGTTGATGCCCGAAGAAGCATATTCCTCTCCGGCGATTTCTTTTAGATACAGGTAACCAAATAGATTCAGGCGGTGGTTAATCGTAACGACGACCACATCGCCATGTTTGGCGAGGTTGGCGCCGTTATATTGTGTTTCCGAACCGGCTCCCTGTGCAAAACCCCGGCCATGCAGCCACACCATCACCGGTCGCTTGCCGCCATCATTTACAGCCGGTGTCCATACGTTCAGTACCAGGCAGTTTTCACTTTGGGGGAGTAATATGGTATGTCCTTCCGTGCGGGTGATAGAATAGGGCCGGGATTCATCAACCAGCGACCCCGTCTGCGGGCAGATTGGCCCGTAGGCGCCGGCGTAACGTACACCTGCCCATGGCTCAACCGGCAGCGGTGGCAGGAATCGACGCTTGCCGCCGGTGGGTGCACCGTAAGGGACGCCTTTGAAGGCATAAACGTCTCGCTCTGTGATGCCGGCAATGCTTCCCGCGGTTGTCTCTACAATTGTCACTTCCATTAATTGCCCAACCTTTCTGTGCATATGACAATGCTTGATTTGTTTAACGGCGTCTTATTATCAGTCCGCTATTCAAACTTTGTCAAGGAATTCCATGGTAGTGAGGAGAGCTGGTGATGTTGGAAATAGAAACAACGGGGGCTGGCAATATATGCTTCAGTACTTGCGATAGGCTCTTTTCCAGGGCTCTCGTTTCATGGTCAGGTAGTCTCTTAAGGCCGCTTTGAGGGTATTGGCTGCCAGAAGGGCACAGTGCTCACTGTCTTGAGGAAGTCCGTCCAGGGCATCCAGAACATCCTGCTGGCTAATCCTCTGGGCTTCATCAACGTTTCTACTTTTAGCTATCTCGGTGACCATGCTGCCGGAGGCTAGGCTGGTACCACAGCCATCGGTCATGAAGGTAGCATCGACAATAGTATCATTGCTGACCTTAAGCCATATCTCCATTGTGTCGCCGCAGGGCCCGGTGATTCTCGCATATCCGTCGGCATCCTGCATAATGCCGGCATTTCTCGGGTTCATGGCATGGTCGATAACCGTCTCAGAATAGACATCACGGGCATCTGCCGAAGCCAGTTCTTGAAGCTCCTCAAATTCAGTGGACATTCTTTCGTCTCCTGCTCAATTGTCCTCCGCCGACATCGCCTTGATAAGAGAGTCACCCAGCTTGGCCACGATTTCACCGTCGTAGCTTTCAATTCCACCCTCGTCGCAGAGTTTGGCTAGCTCAGGGTCTATGGGCAACTGGCCAAGAAGCGGGGCATCAGTGGCACGGGCCATTTCCTCACCACGGCTCCGGCCAAAGATTTCAATCTTCTTATCTATCTCGGGTACATAAAGGTAGCTCATATTCTCGACCACACCCAGAACGCGTTTATCCATCTTCCGGGCCATGTTCACCGCCTTGCGGACAATCATTTCAACCAGGTCCTGGGGAGTGAAAACAACCACTACACCGGAAACGGGAAAGGACTGCATTAGTGTGAGCGGTGCGTCGGCGGTGCCCGGAGGCAGGTCCACAATCAGATAGTCGAGCTTGCCCCAGAGTACCTCCTCGCCAAACTGCTTAATCGTGTTCCCAATCAGTGGGCCTCGCCAGATGACGGCATCGTCCTCGTTAGGAAGGAGAAGGTTGATGGACATGATTTCAACCCCTGAACTCGACAGCACCGGCAATATCCCGGTCTCGCTGCCACTTGGCCGGTCGATGAGGCCGAACATCTTGGGTATGCTCGGACCGGTGATGTCGGCGTCCAGAATACCCACCTCGTAGCCTTTGCGCCGCAGGGCAACAGCAAGCAGGCTGGATACCAGCGACTTGCCCACTCCGCCCTTACCGCTCATCACAGCAATGATGTGGTCGATTTCGTTCAGGTCCATCGCCTTGACATCGCTATACTCTACCTTAACATCATTGACTTCAGGCAGCTTCTTGATGGCTTCTTTCGCCTTGGTACTTATCCAGTCCTGTGCGCCTGGAATCAGTCCGGTTGACGCCAGTGTAACACTCACCTCTTTGTCGGTAGTTGTGACCCCGCGAACGAGGTTCATCCCGACGATGCTGCGATTCACAGCTGGCACCAGTACTGTTTCCAGGCTCTCTATGACCTGCTCCTCGGTTATCATAGGTTGTTCTCCAATCTCATTGCTTAATGGTCACAAATATTGTCGCCCGTAGCCAGTTGGCCGTTGAGGTGACTCAGAACGGCCTTCTCCGGGTCGTTTTCCATGGTGCCGATGACGACACCAATGCGGTTTTGCTGAAAAAGGTTCTGTGCTCTCGACCCCATTCCACCGGCAATCACAAAGGCGACGCCTTGCTCTGCCAGCCACTCCGGGAGGAGACCCGGCTGGTGGCCTGGTGAGGGGACGAGCTCTTTCTTCACTATTTCCTTTCTGTCTTCGTCAACATCTATAAGAGCAAAATGTTCACAATGACCGAAGTGCGGCGATACTATCCCGCCGCTGACCGGTATCGCATACCTCATAACAACCTCCGTCTGCTGATTTATTTCGGTTTACCGTTTCAGGAGATACCCTGAAAATTGCCTGTTTCCTCTGTACTGCACCGCGTTCAATTCATCATGACGCACACACTGTGTACGGCCTTTAAATTGTTTTTTTCACAGAAGGCAAGAGCATCTTCGCTTTCCGAACCCGGCTGAAGCCATATTCGGTCAAGCCCGAGCTGCTTGCACTCCTTAAGGACCTCCATGGTTACTGGCGGCGGTACCACGAAGTCGACGACGTCAACCTTGACCGGTATGTCGCTGAGACTGGGGTAGCACTTCGTTCCCTCGAGTTCCTTCAGCCTGGGATTCACTGG
>SMTZ1_10002218_pt1 | contig 19632 bp, 10 predicted proteins | sample DeeMarSWOR136_30_FD_25667 | JGI IMG/M metagenome (IMG submission 25667)
ATATGTAAGACATTTGAAAAGTTTGGGATTTGATTATACTGATTGGGCCTTGTATCCTTATGATGAACCCTGGTTGACCGGAATGGGTCTGGCAGAGATGTTGTACGATATTGCCGTATTGACCAAAGAGACCGATCCGAATATTCAAATTTTTACTGACCCGGCAGGAATGCCAACTCCCGAAAATTCCAAGAAATTTGTATCTCTGATCGATATCTGGATGCCCATGATTGATCTTTTGAAAGAGGACAAATCGTTACTGAACTTTTATAAAAGCAGTGGTGCGAAGGTTTGGGCTTACGAAGCTCCGGATCAGATAAAGCTATTAAAACCTTTAGGTCTTTATCGTTTGCAACCCTGGCTGGCATTTCGCTATGGATTAAGTGGTTGTGGAATGTGGACCTATAATTATGGGAATCTCTGGCCTGTGGATCAATCGGAGCAGCAAACATGGGGTATAATTTATGAAGATGGCCAAACATTGGTCACTTCAAGGCGATGGGAAGCCTACCGAGATGGTGTGGAAGATTATAATATGTTAGTCCTACTCCAGGAAGCAATCGAAGAAAAAAAAGCGGAAGACAGCACGAGCAGTGCTTTGCTACACGCGGCTTCAGAATTGCTGAGACGTGCTGTGGATGAAGTGACATCAAAACAGGAAATGGCCGTTTCAAATAGTCGCATAAATATTGAATATGATCCTGATTACTATAGAATGATGCAATATCGCAGGCAGATGATACAGACGCTTGAGGACTTGTATTGATAAGGATTTACTGTTAATGGTGTGTTTAATCTGCATGACTATTTAACCATGTAAAAAGGGTATATTTTATGTATCGAATCATATTTGTCGTAGGTATCTCTTTAATTATGTTATCGCCAATGATCGCCGGATCTACCATATATGATACTCCTTTTATACAGGAATACCATGAAGCATATCCTGTTGGCGAACAAACAAGTAGTAGTGATGTACGGGCCATTACTGTGGATAATAATAACAATGTTTGGATTGCTACCGGTGATGGGATCTTTTTACTAAAAAAAGGGGAGAGTAGTTGGGTGACTCTTTTGTCAGCAGAGAATTCAGGTCCTGCCTTTGATGTTACTGTTGATGCCAAAGGTAATGTTTGGATAGCGGCCTGGAACGGCATATATAAATCTGGTTCAAATGGATTGCTGAAAATAAATAATGTAGATAATCCGATTTCAGCAATATGTGCTATTGGAAGTGAGATTGTTGCAATGGGTCCTGACGGTATGTGGAGCTTTAAAGATGGGGAGTGGAAATTCCAGGATGTGCCCTATTCGAAAAATATTCGTAATATAATCCCTGCGAAAGAATCTGGAATCTGGATCGTGACGGGAATGGGCTTGTACCTCCATCATAATAATGGTTTTAAATTATACCAGAACGTGGATGAGCTACTGACCCCCGATTTATATGATGCTGCTTATACTTCCGAAGGTAATCTTTGGATCGGCGGCCTGGGAGGTATTACTGTTTACAGAGATGGAAGGCGAATTGGGCAGTACACACCTGCCGATGGACTTCCTTCGGTTTATGTTCAATCCGTAACCCGTGGACCAAACAATTCAATGTGGGTAGGTACGAAATATGGCGTGACACGATTTAATGGAAGCAGCTAGTCTTTACGCCACAGTCGACGCTGGCTGTTAAGTGATAATGTACGTGATGTAGCATTCGATTCACAGGGAAGCGCCTGGATTGCAACTGATAAAGGTGTTAGTGTAATAAAGCGTAAGATGATGACTTTATCCGAAAAAGCAGATCACTTTTACCGTATTTGTATGGCCCGACATGTGCGTAAACCCTGGATTGTTGAGAAGTGCTTCCTGCAGGTGCCGGGTGATACTAGCACCTGGGCACCGCGTGACTGCGATAACGATGGGCAGTATACCAGCATGTATCTGGCGATGGAATCGTATCGCTATGCCGTAACAAAATCAGCTCAGGCCAAATCACATGCACAAAAAGCCTTCGAGACCCTAGAGTTTTTTCAAATGGTTACAGAGACGCAGGGATTCGTAGCACGTACCATCGTTCCACCATCCTGGGAAAGAATGTTTGATCCGAATAGAAAAATCAATGAGCGGGAATGGGCGGATATGCGCGTGCACAATCCACGCGAGAAAATGGTCGAAGAAAGGTGGCATTTGAATAAGGATAGGAAGTGGTTATGGAAAGGGGATACCAGTAGTGATGAGATCACCGGTCATATGTATGGATATCTGATGTATCACGATCTTGTAGCGGATGATAACGAACGCAGTCGTGTACGAGACCATGTATGTAGAATCGTAGACTATATTATAGATGGGAGTTTTGTTTTAAAAGATTTAGATGGTACCCATACCAAATGGGCGGTATGGTCTCCTGAAAAACTGAATCATGATCCGGATTGGAGAACCGAGCGCGGGATTAATTCTGTTGAAATTTTATCGTATTTGAAACTTGCTTACCATGTGAGCAGGGATGTGCGTTATCAAAGGGAATATGAGAATCTCTTGTATAACCATGGTTATGCGGAGAACGTAAAAAACGCTAAGACTGTCAATCCGTCATGGCGTACACATATTGATGATGAACTGCTGGCACTTGCTTATCCCTGCCTTCTAATGCATGAAAAAGAACCTGAATTGCGAAGTTTATTTCGTGAGAGTTTAGATAACTGGTACGCAGAAGTAAAAGAGGATTGCAGTCCTTATTTTAATTTCATATATGGAGCGCTAACAGGGAGTGATTCTAATCTGGAGTACTCAATTTTTTCTTTACGGGATACACCCATTGACCTGATTCACTGGCGAATTGACAACACGAAACGAGAGGACATTCATTTGGTCCATGTTCCGGAAATGGAATCTATCCAAACGAGTCGTTTACTTCCGCCCAGCGAAGGCGGCGTGACACGCTGGGATAAAAATCCATGGCTTGCCGTCCATGGCGATGGGGGATATACCGAAAGCGATGGTGTATTTTGGCTTTTGCCATACTGGATGGGACGTTATTACGGCTTTATTCAGGCTCATTAACACCTTTTCGTGAATCATAAGAATCGTACCCAAGTTCAACTTGGGAACGATAGCTTTCCCATACACAATTTGCGAGGTATGATATGAAGAAAATCTGGTTTCTAAATATTGCCATACTGTCTTTTTTGGCCTGCTCGAAACATACTTATGAGGCTGATTACCAAAGTGTTAAAGCATTATTTATCAACCCAACCAGACACTATAGCAGCGGCCCACTGTGGGTTTGGAATGATATGTTAACCGAAGATCAAATCGTTACATCACTAAAAGAACTGGCTGAGCAGGGAATCAAACAAGTATGGGTCCATCCCCGGCCCGGTCTGATGACACCCTACTTAGGTGAAGAGTGGTTTCAGCTGTGGCAGGTTGCACTGGATCAAGCACAAAAACTTGATATGAATGTCTGGATTTATGATGAAAATTCCTACCCCTCAGGATTCGCTGGTGGATTGGTACCTGAATCTATGCCGGAATCACGCGGTCTGGGTCTAGAATTTTCTGAGATTACTCATTTAGATAGCCTGAATCGTGATATGCTGGCCATTTATCACCTTGAAGAAGAGGGATTTACTAATGTTACTCATCAATTGGCCGATGGTTTGCCACTGCAAAAGGGAAGATACTTGATGGCCTCACTACGCCTGGCCCGCAGCAGTGGTTGGTTTGGCGGAAAATATTATGTTGATTTATTACACCCCGGTGTAACCGATAAATTTATTGAGCTCACCATAGAGCCTTACAGGAGACGCTTTGGCAATCAATTCGGAAAACGCATACCCGGTTGGTTTACAGACGAGCCACATCTGGCACCCGCCGGAGGAATTCACTGGTCCAAGCGCTTCACTGATGATTTCAAACAACGCTGGGGTTATGATATTATGGATAATTTGCCCAGTCTTGTCCGACCTCTTGGCGATTATAAACGGATTCGGCATAATTATCAAAAATTTTTACTGGAAGAATTTATCAATTACTGGGCAATACCCTGTTATGAGTATTGTGAGAAATATAACTTAGAATTTACAGGTCATTATTGGGAACATGGTTGGCCAGGAGTTTCACACGGACCAGATAATATGGCCATGGCCGCCTGGCAACAGCGACCGGGTATCGATATTTTGATGAATGAATATAGAGAAGATGTCCATGCCCAGTTTGGAAATGCACGAGCCGTGAAAGAAATCTGCAGTGTAGCCAATCAACTGGGTCGCAAAAGAACGCTTTGTGAAACCTATGGAGCCGGTGGTTGGGATTTGCGTTTAGAAGATATGAAACGTATTGGTGACTGGATCTATGTACTCGGTGTGAATACCTTAAACGAGCATCTGACATTTTTAACCATCCGGGGCGCACGGAAACGGGATCATCCTCAAACCTTCTCTTATCATGAACCTTGGTGGGAAGCGTATCATAAAATGTCCACTTATTTCACCCGTCTGTCGGTAGCCCTGTCAGCGGGTGAACAAATTAACGATATTTTATTGCTTGAACCTACAACAACTGCCTGGATGTATCAACCGGATACCTCAGGACGGAAAAATACACGCGAAATTGGTGATACATTTCAGAATATGATAAATCAAATGGAGAAAAAGCAGGTAAGGTATGATTTGGGTTCTGAAGAGATCATTGCAAAATATGGAGATGTATTTACCCATTCCTCGGATATGGATAAAACTAGCAGTTTCGTTGTGGGACAGCGAAAATACAAATTATTTGTCTTGCCACCCAATGTGGAGAATCTCAATTCTCCAACAATGGATTTGCTTGAAAAATATATACATGCAGGGGGTATGGTACTGTGTTGCGGTGAACCACCTGCCCGTATAGATGGAGAGGTTTCAGAACGTGGAAGAATTGTAGCCGGTTCCAAATTTTGGCAACAGGTTTCGGTACAGGAGGCACTTGCAATAATGCAGCAGCAATCCAAAAATAATGTGCTTATTCACCGCAGCGCAGGAGATCAAGGTATCTTGTTCCATCATCGCAGACAGCTGAGCGATGTAGACCTATTATTTCTGGTGAACACGAGTCTGGAGCATCACTCTTCCGGAACAATAGATGCGGCGGCAGGAAGTGTAGAAGAATGGATTCCCGAAAGCGGGAAAGTATTACCCTATTCGTTTAGTGCAATAAAAAACGGTATACGATTTAAATATAATATTCCTCCTTGTGGCAGCTTACTGTTATGTCTTATTAAAGAACCTAAAAAGCCGGTTGAAATCAGCTTACCAAAAATCACAACAATACCGACAAAGGGTGATATGACCATCCGACGTATTGAAGCAAATGTTCTGACACTCGATTATGTTGACATATCTGTGGCAGGGGAGTCTTTAAAAAATGTTTATTTTAATGAAGCACAAAAATTTTCTTTTACAAAAAATGGAATGGAAGGCAATCCCTGGGATCGAGCGGTTCAGTTACGAGATGAGTTAATCACAAAAGAATTCCCGGCCTCAAGCGGTTTTGAAGCTTCCTATCGCTTTTATATCAGAGACCGTCTACCACAAACGCTATCAATCGTAATTGAACGCGCGGACCTTTACACTATTACATGCAATGGTAGCCAAGTCAATGCAAAATCCGATACCTGGTGGTTGGACAAATCATTTGGCAAGATAGACATTAGTAATGTGGTTAAAATTGGTGAAAACGTGGTAACGATCAAAGCAGCCCCTATGACAATTTTTCATGAACTGGAATCGGCTTACGTTTTAGGCGATTTCTGGCTGGAAGAAGCCAATAGTGGATTCGCAATTATACCCTCGCAGCCGCTGGTTTTGGCGAGCGTTGTATCAAGGAAAAACAATTTAAAAAATGAGCCCATACAAAAGTCAGGGTGGAATACCCAGGGTCACCCCTTCTATTCAAAAGGAGTAGCGTATTTACAAAAATTCGAAGTGAATCAGCCACAAGGCCGTTATAAAATCACACTTAAGGATTGGTATGGTAGCGTCGCCAGAGTGACGGTAAACGGCGAAGTGTCGGGTTATATTATCAATCGTCCCTGGGAATGTGATGTGACTGACTGGATAAAAAATGGTTCGAATGAAATAGAAGTCACTGTTATCGGTACATTAAAGAACACACTTGGGCCACACCACTATGGTGCGGTGGTAGGAAAAGCATGGCCGAATATGTTTACCAGCGCTCCGGAAACTGGACCACCGCCAGGTAGGGAGTACCACACACTGAGTTACGGTCTTTACGAACCGTTTCACTTAAGCCAGATAATTCAATAATAAGCACATCACTGTTGACTCTTACTTCCATATGATGAAAAAGCTTTTTCCGCTTCATGGTATTGTTGCAGGTGTCGTAGGAGCTAATTGAATATGTGATGGCTTTGATAGAAGAAGTAAATAGGGATTTTTATGCCTAATCCTGGTCAACTCGTTAGTTATATTGCTCCTGCAGCACCTGCTACCCGCAGAATTTCAACAGGAAACGAGGCCTTTTTAAGACCTGAAATCGGATTTACCCCAAACTGGTATCATTTGGAACTGGGAATAGATTTCGGTAAACGATGGCATACAGAACCTGCATACCGCCGGGATACTATCCTGCTTATGAAAAATGAATTAAAACTAAGATTTCCGGAAACTGCGATTGGTCAACTTAGGCAGACGGATTCCACTTTAGATATTTTGACAGGAACTTTTGGTACCTGTACGATAGCCGGAATATATCATATACCAATCCGATATGCTAAGGATAATTGGCCGGTTTGTGAAAAATATTATCTAAGTGACAAGGAAGTTGATTATCTGCTGCCGCCCGATCTTGAACAGAACACTTTCTTTCAACAACTTATGAGACAGGTGGATTGGATTGCTGAACAAGAGGGCATGATTGTCGGATTTATTAACTGGCAGGGCGTTCTTAATAATGCGCATCGCTTACGTGGAGAACAGCTTTTTTTTGATATATTTGAATATCCGAAGCGGGCAAGACATTTATTTGAATGTGTTTTTAGAACGATGGTTGAAACCGCACAACGGTTGTATCAAAGACAAAAGAACAGTGGGCATATCGTAAATTTTTTTACCGTCAGCAATTGCCTGGTAAACATGATATCGGCTGAGGTATATAAAACTTTTTTATTTCCGCTTGATAAACAGTTTGCTAAAATATTTGGCTGTTTGGGAATACATAATTGTGCCTGGAATGCAAATCCTTATCTCGATGCGTATTCCAAGATTTCCCCACTCGGGTATATCGATATGGGTATCGAATCTGATTTAAAAAAAGCACGCCGACTTTTCCCCCATACACGCCGCGCAATTATGTATACACCCATGGATCTCCTTAAGAAAGCAATCCCACAAATACGGTCAGATCTGGAGAAGATTGCACGCGATTACGGACCGTGCGATATTGTGGCAGCCGACATTGAATATGGCACTGATGATTCCAAAATTATTGAATTTTTACAGCTATGCCAGGACATAGGGGAGAGCTTTCAAATTCAAAAAAGTTGAGAATATATTATGGAGGAATAATGGCAAGATATGTATCGATTTTTACATTTGTAGTGTTGTTCTCAGTGATTGCTTGTAGCTCAAGAACAGAATCGCAGGTACAAAAATTGTATCTCAGTAACAATTGGTTCATTCAGTCTTCTGCTAAATTGCAGCAAACCGGCGAAATTATCTCCACATCAGAATTTATACCAAAAGAATGGCAGCCCTGCAAAGTTCCGGGCACAGTACTTGCGGCACTTGTTGAAAATGGGGTTTATGCGGATCCATATTATGGTATAAATCTTAAATCAATTCCGGGATACCGTGAGGGAAGATGGTTGGCAATGCTACCGGAGAGTCCCTTCTACCCTTCTTGGTGGTATCGAACTGAATTTGAGCTACCGGAAAAATTTAGTGCAAAGAATATTACACTCCATCTGGATGGTATTAATTATAAAGCAAATATATGGCTAAATGGCAGATTGATTGCGGATAGCTCACAGGTTATAGGTATGTTCCGTCGTTTCACATTCGAAATTAGTGAGAAAGTATTGGATGGAAAGAAAAACATATTGGCAATCGAAGTCATCGCACCGGGAAAATTACCTGACATCCGCTATAAAACTAAACAATTGGAAGCAACAACCGGATGGGACGATCATAATCCGCAACCACCTGACCTGAATATGGGACTTTGGCGCGATGTTTATATTAGCGGTAGCGGAGCCATAGTAATTAAGCATCCGTATGTGGTAACAGATTTGGATCTGCCTTCTCTGGATGAAGCACATCTTAAAATATCAGCACAATTGATGAACATGACTGAAGAAAATGTTTCCGGTATATTACAAGGAACTATAGAAAACATTAAATTCAGCAAACAGGTTAAACTAAATCCGCGTGAAATAAAAGAGATTACATTTTCTGCCCAGGAGTTCGAAGAACTCCATATAACAGAGCCCCGCTTATGGTGGCCCCATCCGGTCGGACCACAAAATTTATATCAATTACAGTTAACTTTTATAAGCGAAGGAAAAATTTCTGATCGTAGCGATGTGACGTTTGGAATTCGAGAAGTTTCTACATATATCAACGAAGAGGGTTGGCGCGGTTATAAGATAAACGGGAAGAAGATATTAATCCGGGGTGGTGCCTGGATGACCTGCGACATGCTTTTACGCTTAACTCATAAACGATATAAGGCTCTTGTTAGATATGCCCGCGAGGCCAATCTGAATATGTTACGCTCAGAAGGTTTTTCGATACGGGAAACCGATGAATTCTATGATATGTGCGATAAATATGGCATTATGGTAACGCAACAGATTTTCGGGCGAAGCATTCCTGACGAAGAGCTGGCTGTGGCCAATGTGAAAGATATGATATTGCGCATAAGGAATCACCCCAGTCTGGTTCATTTCTTAGGACATGATGAAACTTTTCCAACTCCGACACTGGATGCAGCATATCGCGAAATGATAAATAAGTATACCCCGGAAAGAAGCTATCAACCGCATTCAGGGGCATTTTATATAGAAGATCGATTTAAGACAGGCGGAACACGAACTGGTACATTAGAATTATGGAGTTACGCAAATCCCTCGCATTACTATACCCATAAGGAGGATGGCGCGTGGGGCTTTGCACAATCAGGAGGAATCGGAGGAATAGTTGCCCCTTATGAGAGTATGCAGAAAATGATGCCTTTGAAAGATCTCTGGCCACCATTTAATGAAACATTTTCATTTCATACTGTTTTACAAGGGGTGGAATATTTCAATATATTAATCCATAATATTGAAACCAGGTATGGAAAAATCAAAGGCATCGAGGATTTCTGTTTTAAAGGTCAGGTAACGAATTATGCCAGTGCACGCGGTATGTTTGAAGCTTATGCACGAAATAAATATGATGCCCTTGGTATTACTACCTGGAAATACGACGCTGCCTGGCCGGCTGCCATAACCTGGCAATATGTGGATTGGTATTTGAATGTTGGGGGTGCTTATTATGGCGCGAAAAAAGCGGGTGAACCCTTGCATGTGCAGTATTCTTATGACGATAAAACGGTATATGTCATTAATAATTATTATCAACGGTTCGCTGGATTAAACGTACAGGCTAAAATTTTTAACTTTGATCTGAAGGAAGTATATGCTCGAGAAGCGCGAATTGATGTTAACGAAAATGATAAAGTACAGGTATTTCAGATTGAATTTCCAGCAGGTCTGACTAAATCTTATTTTCTAAGTTTGAAACTTAATGACAGTGACGGCGCAGAAATTTCAGACAATTTCTACTGGTTTTCAACTGTTCCTGATATCGAAGGCGAGAAAGGAGAAAAAGCCACCGGGAAACAGAATTGGCATATATTGACCTCTTCTCCTAAATCAATAGCCGATCATACAGATTTAGAACGATTGCCCCAGGTAAAACTGGAAACCTCTTATGAGATATTAGCAGGTGCTTCAGAAAATATTGCCCGTGTTACCGTTGGCAATCCAACTTCCGATCTTGCCTTTATGATTCACCTGACAGTGATCGGTAATGATACCGGAACTGAGGTACTTCCGGCATATTGGGATGATAATTATTTCAGTCTGTTGCCCGGAGAGAGTAAGCAGGTTAGTGCACGGTTTTCAGCATCGGATTTAGAGGGTGCTGAAGCGGTTGTAAGAATAGATGGATGGAATATTGAACAGTAACAAAAAATGGAGGTAAAAATGAGCAAACGAATTGTAATATGTTTTTTACTGATTGTGTTGATACTCTCTTGCCGTACCAAGGAAGAATACCAAGCGCAAGATATGACCGTCACAGAACCCGCGTGGATTGCTTTATTCAACGGCAAAAACCTTGATGGTTGGTTTGTTCAAGGAGAGGCGAAGTGGGAGGTGCGTGATTCTATCCTCACTGGAATTGACGGAATGGGCCATATTTATGCTGATCCTGTCGTAAAAGACCTCGAGGTGAAGGGAAAATTCCGTGTTTCTGAAAACGGTAACAGTGGTCTTTACTTTAGATGTAATCCTCCTGAAGATAATCCGGATGGATGGCCACGAGGTTATGAAGCACAGATTGACAACCATCAAGATGCTCATACCGGTTGGTTATGGAAACCCGGTTCACCCACTGCCAAGGCTAATAAATTAATCACCAAGGATATGGAATGGTTTGATATGCGTGTCAAAGCAGTTGGGGATCATATCCAAATATGGGTCAATGAAGAATTGATGGTGGATTATACTGATACCGATTTTACTGAAGGACACTTTGCCATTCAGGGACACAATCCCGGAATGACAATTGAGGCAAAAGATCTGTATTATAGGGATTTAGGTATGAAATAGATCAGGTGCAGCCGTTTCGAAATTTTAGCGTATTCTCCTATTTTGCTCAAAATGCAACGGCTTGATTATTTCAATCCTTATTTTAAATCTTTAAAACCAGGATGTTAGCATGTTAAATCGCATACATATTATCACGTCATGTTTTCTTCTTTTTATTATAATATCAGACAATTTCAGCCAGATACAACCCATCCGTTATAGAGAGGGTGAGTGGATACAAACCTGGTATCTTTGCGGTCCATTTCCGGTCGAACCAGTTACGGATACGGCACCCGATATAAATCACTTAACTGGTTTCGAGACAGATTTTCTTCAAGCTCAGGGTGGTGAAAGCAATCCACAAATTGAGGCTGGGCGTGTTGTGAAATATAAAGATACTGAGTTCAAATGGTTTCAATATACTACATCCGATTCAGTGATAGATATGGATGCAGCAATTACAAAACGCTCATTTGTCGTAGCATACGGTTATTGTGAAATCGAGTCACCCGGGTCACGAGTATGTCTACTTTCATTAGGTACTAATGATGGAGGCCGTTTATGGTTAAATGGTGAGCAAATATGGGATCTGCCACAAGGAAGAAGATTGATGGTTGATGACGATTTGATTCCTGTATGTCTGCGTAAAGGGTGTAACTCACTTCTGATTAAAGTTGAAGAACGCGGTAATATTTGGGGATTTGCACTTCGCTTTATAGCGATCGAACCCTATTTATCTTTGCAGCGATTACGTTTATTTCAGATAATTCCCGCAAAAGATGGCTCGATAAAATTGCGTTTTATGTACTCGCAGGCAGTAATCGATCAGATATTTAAAAGGATGACTTTGAGTGTTTTTAACAGCGATGAGCCAGAACAGTTAGTGTGGCAGGGTGAGTGGACAAAGACAAAAGAAATGCCATTGGATTTTGGGATTCAAACATATGGAAATTACCTGCTACACCTAAACATGGAACTTGTTGACGGACGAAAATGGGATGGGAAATTACCATTTGTCTCTGGAAAACGGATTACTTACACCCTCTTTGATCAAGGCAAAACAGAATATTCTATAGTGTTGGGTCGTAACGCATCAGAATCGGAGAAATGGGCAGCAAATGAATTACAGTATTGGCTTAAAAAGGCTGGCGGGGCAGAATTTCCCATAAGATCTGATCGTGAAAAATTCCATGGTAAAGAGATCCTATTAGGTATAAATGAACACTCGAACACACTCCTTGACCCTGAATTCAAATCACCCGAAAATAGTGATGAGTCTTTTGTCTATAAAAATATAGGCCCCAATATACTGATTTGGGGAGGTAAGCAGCGTGGTACGATGTATGGTGTACTAACCTTTCTTGAAAGAGAATTAGGTTGTCGTTGGTATACCCCGAGTGTAAGTATGATACCCCAAAGGAAAGGCTTCACCTTTGAACATTTTTATCATAGTGATGCGCCAAAAATTCGCGTGAGAAATGATTTTTACTACGAAGCATTCGAACCTATCTGGGCTGCGCGCAACAAGATCAATGGTGCAATGAACAATCGTGAACAACCCGGCGGTGTCGAATGCTATTGGAGTGTACATACCTTTTATCGTTTTATGCCGCCATCTGAATTCTTTGATGAGCACCCCGAGTACTATAGCATTATTGAGGGAAAACGAGTTCATGAGCGGGCACAACTTTGCCTCACAAATCCTGATGTTTTGAAAATCATCACAGAACGTCTGAGGCAAACAATGCGTGAGAATCCGGAATATCTTATTTATTCGGTCTCTCAAAATGACTGGGCAAATCCATGTCAGTGTGATAACTGTCAGGCTATCGCCCAAAGAGAAGAGAGTGAGGCGGGACCGCTAATCTGGTTTGTGAATAGTGTAGCAGAACAAGTCGAAACGGACTTTCCGAAAAAATTTGTTGGGACGCTTGCATATACCTATACACGTAAACCATGTAAGACAATTAAACCAAGACATAACGTTGTGATTCGACTGTGTAGTATCGAATGCTGCTTTGCTCATGATTTCAAGAATTGTCCCGAGAACAAATCATTTTTACAGGATCTCCGGGAATGGGCACAGATATCACCTCATCTCTATATCTGGGATTATGTGGTTAATTTCAGTCACTACATTATGCCCTATCCCAATTTTCTGGTTTTGCAGCCAAATCTCCAGACATTGCGCGAAAATAAAGCAATCGGTATCATGGAACAAGCCGCATATCAAAGCAGAGGAGGTGAGTTTGCCGAATTACGTGCCTATGTCCTGGCAAAGTTATTATGGAATCCGGAGTGTAATATTGAAGAGGTAATTGATGATTTTATGATTGGATATTACGGGCGAAGCGGGCAATATGTACGTATGTATTTTGATTTGCTGCACCAGCGTATTGCTTCTGATACGCATATTCATCTTGGCCTGGCTCCTGACGACAAAATCTTTTCCGATCAGTTCATACGTAATGCTGATAGTATTTTCGATCAGGCCGAGGTTGTGGCAGAAAATGAAGAATTCCGGCGCAGAGTTGATGTGGCTCGATTGCCATTGATGTATTTGAAATGTAAAAGATCGCCATTACAATCCAAATATGACGGTACTTACAAGCTCTTTAAAACTATCTTGGAACGGGAAAATATTACCCATCTAGCTGAAAGTGGCCAACCGCATTTAGAAGCGTTCCACAAGGACGTTGAATTAGCGAGATGAGAAAATGCGGTTATAGATATTTACTTTATTATAAGGAATAAGAATGAAAATCAATAGAAAGCCAATTGAGATTCTCTACCAACAGCTTTCGGCCGAAACAAAGACAATGTTGGATAATGCGGTCGACAGCATCGTTTCAGTAAAGAAAAAAGGTGGTAAAATTGTCGTGGTTACCGGCAGTGGTCCCAATATTCACGAGGGTGTCACGACACTTATTGCCGAACTGATTCACAAAGGTGTGATTGATGGTGTGACGACAAGTTCTGCTGTTGTTGCCCATGAGATGGCAGGCGTTTTGGAGGAAGTGAAGCGCGTCGATGGTAAAAAACTGGGCTATACCAAGGAAATTCTTCCGCGCGGTGACACCTTCGAAGTATCTTTGATGTCGTCCGATTTTTTGCAACAGCTGAGTCAGGAGATGTTAATTGACAATTCTCTTCTAGAAAAAGCATTGGAGCTCGATGGAGATGTGATAATCAAAGGTGCGGGAAATATGGCGTACCCACTTGGATTGAGGACTGAAAATCTTGCCAAAGAGATTCTCTTTATTGCCAAAAGCCATGGTGTTTCCTTTGAAGAAATTGCCGGTGCAGCTTCAGACGTTAGGACAATGGCAGGAGCCGCATACAGGTGTGGTCTTCCATACATTGTTACCGTTCCACAATTGGTGGGGGGTGGTATGGTGGGACTTGCCATAGGGGATTCCATATCCATTACAGAAAGATCCATGCGTTTAGCTCAAATGCTGCAAAAGGCTGATATAATAATCGAATCTGCGGTGGTATTGACGCAAGAAGTTCACGATGGTCCCTTTGAAACATACACCGGTCACGGCATATGGTCTCACTGGGAAGGTTATCCGACTTATAGCCTGGAGAACAAGGTGTTAATTCGTATTGATTTGGATTCAGTTCTGAAAAAAGCATGGGATTTTGAAAAAAAATCCAGCGAAGTGCAAAAAGCTATCGATAAAGGTTTACCCAAGACAAAACTCATGTCTATTCCGTTTAGAATGGAAATGTCCGGATTTGCACGTTTAGAAAATAGCATACCCGTTATTGCTGATATTGGAGTTGTCTGGCCTATCATTGCACTTCGAATAGAGCAGAAACTGAATATTGAACTCGATTTTATGTCTTACCCACAACAATCTCCTGAAGGACAGAAAATGAGAAAATGGATAGTTGATAATATTCAGCCTATTGAAAAGAAGCGTTTGTTTAAGTATAAGTAAGACCATGCAAAGATTAATTTATTTTTTAGTTATTACAATTGTCCTATTTAATTGTGACTCCGAAGAGGAAAAATCTCTCGAGAATCATTCGATCAAAGTGATCGCTCATCGTGGAATGCATAATAAATATTCAGAAAATACGATTGGGGCTATAGATGCAGCAATAGAGCATAATCTCGATTATGTTGAAATTGATGTACGAACTACAAAGGATGGCTACCTGGTTTTGATGCATGATGGAACGGTTGATCGCACAACCAATGGATCAGGTAGAGTTTCACATTTATCTCTCGAACAAATCCAAAGCGTTGTTGTAAAGGGTAATGATGGAGCAGGGGTAACAGAGGAACGGGTTCCATTATTAAGTGAAGCGTTGCGATGTATGAGCGGAAAGATCGGGGCATATGTGGATATAAAAGATGCCGAAGCGAAAGCTGTATTAGACGCCCTTACGTTTTTCGATATGTTGGAGTATTCTGTTATATATTCAAATGAAACGCAATTGCACAAAATAAAAGAAATTGATCCTGAAGCCAGAATTATGCCCGAGGTCGATAGTGAGGAAGATTTAAATCGGGTTATGAGCAATCTTAAGCCAAAAATTGTGGCGATGTCTTGGCATGGTTTTTCGGAACAACTTGTAGCTAAAATACACAATAGCAATATGAAAGTTTTTCTCGATGTTCTCGGCTTAGGCGATAATCCGGATGGTGTTCGTAGAGCTATTGCTGCTGGAGTAGATGGAATTCAAAGCGATAATCCAGAAATGGTTTTACAGGTTATAACAAATGAATTAAAACAAATTTCTCAAGAAACACAACGATGAACAGGAAAGATGGATTTAAAAACCAGAAATCTATTTAAGAAAATTAATACGATTAAAGAATTTATTTATGAAAAAGTAGAGTCATTTAAAACCATCCGTTTAATGCAGGGCGAAATAAAAGGTGCACAACTGAGGGAATTTGATGACCATGATTGGAAAATGTTTTCCATTGGAGAATATTGGGGTGGTAGAGACGTTACCTGTTGGTTCCGGATTCCATTTAAAATTAAACCTGCCCTGTCTAACAGGAAATTAGTGGCTATAATTCAACCGGGCAAACGTTTTTTCTTTAAGAGTAGTGAGGGTGGAGATTTAAGAGAATATGAACTTATGGTTTATCTGGATGGTGAGGCGATTCAGAGTGTGGATGTGCGCAGGAATGAAATTATATTGTGGAATAGGGTGAAGTCCGATGGGGGGCATCTTTTAGCTATTGAGGCATTTAGCGGTTTAGAGATACATCAACACTGTTTTGAACAGGCTGACCTGGTGCTGATTAATGAAGATGTTGAAAGTTTCTATTACAATAGCAAGATAGTCTTTGAAACATTCCAGGTAATAGGGGAAAATGATTCGCACAGCGCCAGTCTATATAATGTTCTGGAACAAGCGCTGTTACGGGTGGATTTTTTACAAGTTGGTAGTCGTGAATTTTATAGATCCATAAAAAATGCGAATGAATATTTGTGTGCCCAATTGTATGATAAACTTTATGAGGAAAAATTTTCCACGGTAGTGGGTGTTGGCCACGCCCATCTGGATATTGCCTGGATGTGGCAAACAAAACATAGTAAAAAGAAAGCTGCGCGAACTTTTGCCAATGCTTTACAACTAATGGAAATTTATCCCGAGTACAGGTTTACTCAAAGTCAAGCGCAACTCTATAAATACATACAGGAATTACACCCGGTTCTTTTCAGACGCGTTAAAGAGAAGATTAAGAGTGGTCAATGGGAGGTGACCGGTGGGATGTGGGTGGAGGCAGATTGCAATATACCAGGTGGTGAATCTTTAGTGCGCCAGTTTCTGTATGGCAAACGATATTTTATGGAAGAATTTGATATAGATATTAAAGTAGTATGGCTACCCGATGTATTCGGTTTTTGTTATTCACTACCACAAATAATAAAAAAAAGCGGTATGCATTATTTCGTGACTACAAAATTAAGTTGGTCTCAGTTTGTAAAATTTCCTTATGATACGTTCTACTGGGAAGGATTAGACGGAACACGCATTCTGGCGCATTTTATCACCACGCCGGATACGCGAGGCTGGAACGATTATAGTGTCGATTTAAATCCGGTTGCCGTAAAAAGCTGCTGGGATAATTATCGCCAGAAGCGAGAGAACCAGGAAATTTTGTTATCATTCGGCTGGGGAGATGGAGGAGGAGGACCGACACGTGAGATGCTTGAAAATGCCGAACGGTTAATTTACATGAAAGCGTTACCAAACTATCGACATGGAACCGTCGAAAAATTCTTTACTGATCTTGAGAAAAGAATTTCAGACTTACCAATCTGGAATGATGAGCTGTACCTGCAATTACATCGCGGTTGTTACACTTCACAGGCAAAGATTAAGAAGAACAATCGCTCCGCTGAAGTGCTTTATCATGACGCTGAATTATATGCCGCCATGAGTTATTTGAAAACAGGTAGTTACCCGGAGGGTAATTTAAAATCTGGTTGGGAAAAGATCCTTTTAAATCAATTTCACGATATCGTACCCGGTTCTTCAATTGCAGAAGTTTATCAGGATAGTACCATAGAATTTGAACAAATAATGTCTACCGGTAGCGCTTATCGTGATCAGGCTTTATGTAAAATCTGTTCCTTTTTCGAAGGGCAGGGGGATGAAAGGTCTCTTGCGGTTTTTAATTCACTTTCCTGGAAAAGAGCCGATATTGTTTGTCTGCCTCTCGATGATGGTCATGATAATTTAGAAATTATCGATGCAACAGGTAGTACCATACCCTACCAACTCACAAAAGATAACAAAGAGTTATATATTTACCTCTCACAATTACCTTCTATGGGCTATAAACATTTTAAAATCGAAGCGGTCGCTACTCCTTCTACATTTTCATCTAAGTTAAATATTTCGGAACAAAAACTGGAGAACAGATTTTTCAGAATTGATCTTACTTTTGATGCATTGATTGAAGAAATATATGATAAACGACATGGTCGAGGTATTATTGCAAAAGGTCACGCAGGCAATGTTTTGCAAGTATTTGAAGACCGGCCTGTAACAAATGATGCATGGGATATCGATATTTTTTATCAGGATAAGTGTCTTGAGCTGCGCGATGTTGAGCAGATCGAGGTTATTGAAGAGGGACCAATTCGGGGCGGATTGCGAATTACCAGAAAGTATATCGATTCAGTCATTACCCAGCATGTTTATATATATGACCAGATTCCTCGTATCGATTTTTATACAGAAATTGATTGGCAGCAACATCAGACTTTGTTAAAAGTTGCATTTCCATTAAACATCCATAATAATAAGGCGACTTATGAAATTCCATTTGGGAATATAGAGCGTCCTATCCATTGGAATACCGCTTGGGATATGGCCCGATTTGAGGTGCCTGCGCAGAAATGGGCCGATTTATCTGAAGGGGATTATGGTGTCAGCCTGATTAATGACTGTAAGTATGGCTACGATATCAAAGAAAATGTCATGCGTCTAACGCTTCTGAAATCAGCAGTTGATCCGGATCCCAATGCAGACATCGGTCATCATGAATTTTGCTATACGTTATATCCGCATGGCGGAGACTGGCGCCGCGGTGATACAGTGAGAATGGCCTACCAGTTAAATTATCCGCTGATCCCCAGATTGATAAGATCCACCTTACAAACCGGCATACCAGATGAATATTCAATGGTTAGAGTGAATCGGGCCAATATAATTATTGAGACGGTTAAGAAGGCAGAAGATAGTGATGCTATTATATTCCGTGTTTATGAGACGCACAATCAGAGAGGTGAAGCACAACTTGAATTTGACCACACTCCGAAAAAAGTTGAAGAGTGCAATCTTCTTGAGCAGGTAGGAAAACAAATCGGTGTAATTGAAAATAGCGCAAAGTTCTACATAGAACCGTATGAAATAAAGACATTCCTGGTTGAATTTGATAAATGAAGGGTATATGGTTTTTTTCAAATTAGGACAATCTTGGGAAAGATTTAGTTTTGTTATTGTAATAGCTGTCTACTCAGTTAACCTCTTGCTTGCCGCAGACCTGCAAACATTAAAGGAAAATTTTCAGAATCCCCCGGCCGACTGTTGGCCGCATACGCGCTGGTGGTGGCCGGGAAATCCCGTGACTAAAGAGACGATAACGTGGCAATTAGAAGAGATGCGGGCACATGGCATTAGGGGCGTTGAACAGATTACCATGAGCCCTGTTTATGTAAAGGGTAATATCCCTTACCTGTCGCATGAATTTATGGAGATGATCCGCCACACGGTTGATGAGGCAAAGCGGTTAGGAATGGAAGTATCAATTAATTTCGGGGGACCGGGTTGGATTATAGGGGGTGAATGGGTTCCGGAGGCAGATCGCAGTAAGGATATGTTACCTACTTATATTGACCTGGTAGGCCCGCAGCAATATCATGGTCAATTACCGGACAGCTTAATGCGGACGATACGTTCCTGGGAAATCTACCATCCACGGCTATCAGGAGATGAACAGTTATTAGCCGTGGTGGTGGGTAAGATTACAGAACAGCGAATTGAAGAGAGCAGTTTGCAAATAGTAACCGGGCATGTCAGGGATGGCATCTTGAGCTGGGAGGTTCCGCAAGGCAAGTGGCGCTTGATGGCCTTTTGGCTGGCCAAGAACGGTCATGCCAATGCGGTTGACCATTTTAATAAAGGTGCCATGCAGCGTTATTGTGATTATCTGGGCGGCAGGTTTATGCAGGTGATCGGCAAGGAATTCGGCAGGACGGTTGATTCTTTTTTTTGCGACAGTTTTGAATTGCCCAACC
>SMTZ1_10003864_pt1 | contig 19632 bp, 20 predicted proteins | sample DeeMarSWOR136_30_FD_25667 | JGI IMG/M metagenome (IMG submission 25667)
GCAATGACTATCTATCTTTGCATGTCACGTTGAGAAACGATGAATCTTACTCCTCGCAATGATATGTAAACTATTTTATGCCCCGAGTAATAACTACTGACCATGTTAACAGTAGTTCAAACTTTTTGGGGATAAACAGAGATCACAAGATATAGAGAGATGGGAAACGAAACTATGACGATGTGATGAGCCACTGCGCCTATCTTCGACTCTCCATATCTGGTATTGATGGGGTCTGTAAGACGAACATATTTTGACATGTATGAAACATTACAATAGTAAAACTAAAATTTAAACTTTTATTCTGTCAATCCTCACTTTGACCTAAAGAATTCCTGACACAGGCGAGAAATATTTCATTGCTACATGGTTTTTCAATTAGTGCATTAACTCCCAACAAAGATACAAATTCGCTAACAATCCTGTATCTTTTACCTGTAAGTACTATTGTGGGAGTGTCAGGAGATCTTTTTCTAATCTTTTCCAAAAGACTTAATCCGTCCCCATCCATCATGGACAAATCAGTTATCACCAGATCAAACGGTTTATTGAGAAATTCTTCAAGAGCGCTCCTTCCACTATTAGCGGTAACTACAGTGTATCCTTTTTCACTTAGCAAAGAGGAGTAGGTATCAAGAATAATATCCTCATCATCGACTAGTAAAATTCTCTTATGTGACATCTCTCTACATCCATATATGGTACTATGAGCTCCACTATCTTTTTCTATCCGTAGACTTTCTTGCTTTTATTTTCACTCTTACTGGAGTGCTATTTCCTTCTCTCATTCTCCCAAGTTATCGGTAATTGTTGATTAAAACCTTAATCTTTTTATACAGAATGTGATTTAGATGTGCTTTTGTAAGGAAGATGGAGCTATTGTTTACAGATAGTCAATATTATATGAGAAATAAAAACCTCTTAGCATAGCCACTGAGGGGCAGTCTAAAGAAAAGATGAAAATAGGACCTATTTATCTGCACTATTTTGTCAATAGGTTTCTCTGAACAAAATTTAAGAATAGGAGTACAATATAGTGTAACCTGCACACACAGTCAAAAAGTATAACCTCCATGCCCTCACTTGGGAAAATTCCCTCGCACAGCTTATAGTAGTAGTGTGTGCATTTTGATAGTGTCTGTTTTTATTAAAACTTTTTCAAAACACCTGTTATACTACGTATAAATTTTTATAAATAATTTACTCTGTGAGGTCTTCTTCGGTTATTGAGCTCGTCTTGGATGACTTCTCTTTAGTGGTATAATATTCAGGATTAGGCTTCCGCTTTATGACCACTTCATCCGGGGTCTTTCCACCCGTAGGAATAATAAGTAACTCACCCTCTTCGGAAATATATATGTTCGTTCCGAATGGAAGGGTTTTGTAGAAGTGTTCATCATATTTATAGTGATTGGACTTAATGATGGTGATGGCGGACCCCATAGTACCGCTGTGTTTCTTAAGGACCTGTGCCACAGTCGGCGTTTCCTTAGATAAGGTACCGACCTGCTTCCATTTGGGGACCGTATAAATTATTTCCTCTGGTACTGTTTCTTTCTTTAAGCCAGGAAGTAGTGTACACCCTGAAAAGATCAGGGAAGTAAAGACCAGAAAAGATATTAGTATGAAAGAATATAGTCTTATCACGTCTTTTGCACTTCCTCATCAGCGATTGACTTTGCCTCATCTAGGACATCTTTACTAGGTAAATTCTCGAGTGCCTTTATAGCAGTTTTCAACTGATCAGTGGTTCTCACTCCACAAAGAGCAGTGCTTAATTCTTTAAATTGCAAGACGTAACCGAGTGCTAATTCCAATCCTGAATGTTCCTTCTCTTTAAGTAATTCATTAATCCGTTCCATTGCTCTATATTTAGAAGTTTTATCATCGTTTGTCCACCATGGTGCCCAGGACCTTGCATCAACCTCATCAAATTTTCTTTCGGGGGTAACCCTCCCTGTTAAAATCCCTTTATCAAGCGTGCCCCAGCTCATAAACCCCATCTTCTTTTCTCGAATGGTACTAAATAAGGCGTCTTTTGCTAAAGAGTTAAATAGATTGAACTCACTTTGTAAGACATCTACTCTGTCTATCTCGAACGCCTTATTAATATCTTCAACAAATGAATTGCAGAGACCAATTGCCCTGATCTTTCCCTCGTTCTTTACGTGTGACAGGTATTCCATCGGCTTTCTGATATCGACGTTCTTATCAGGCCAGTGGATCATGTAGAGGTCGATATAGTCTGTTTGCAAATCTCTCAATGACTGTTCCAGCATCTTTTGTATCACTGTAGGACTATTATCTATCTTAATCCTCTTCTTATCGTCCCAGGGGATTCCACCTTTTGAAACAATGAAGACATCATCTCGTTTCCCCACGAATGCCTTTCCCATCCTTTTCTCCGAAAGTCCAAAACCATAGGCGGGAGCAGTATCAAAAAGATTGATGCCTCTTTCACATGCCTCATGGAGTAGTAAAAGAGCATCTTCATCTTTTATATGACCAAACCCATAACCACCACCTTCTCCACTTATAGCACCACCGCCAAATGCAATCTCTGTTACCTGAAAACCGAGTGAGCCAAATGATCTTTTGTGTATCATGATGAAAACCTCCTTTTTTTCTTTACCACCGAGAGCACAGAGAATCTATAAGTTATTAATGGGGTCAATAAATAGTTTACAGAAAGACGAAACGTCATTGCGAACGGAGTGAAGCAATCTCACTTTATAGTTGTCTGTGAGGATTGCAGAGCCTGTTCCGAGCCTTTCTTGAGATTGCTTCGTCGCTACGCTCCTCGCAATTATTTTATGCCCCGAGTAATAACTAGGTTTAAGGAGCACTTCGCTCAAGGAATATTATACTTGAGAGAGGCTTTGCTTTAGGAGACCTCAAGGTTAAAAGTTACTCCTCTAGGTCAAAAGCCGCTCCTTAAAGCGTGAAGCACTAATCTTTAAGAGTGAGTTCATTTTCTGTTAGATAATTTTTTTAAAAATAAGGGAATTACTTCTATAGTTTCCCTCAAAAGTACCTACGACAAAAATTAAACAATCGTTTCGTTTAATAAGTTTCATCTTTTTCAACCGACGAACTGCCTCATGAATCATCTCATCAGGGTCTTCCTTATGGTCCATATAGAGAGGTTTTACCCCCCATTCCATGTTTAACTGATACATGGTTTTTTCTGAGGGAGTAAAGGCAAAAATATCTGCTGACGGTCTAAATTTTGACAGTAGCCGTGCGGTTTTACCGGTGGTGGTAAATAACACTATCTTATCGTTTTTGATATCACCTGCTGAAACCATCACCGCATGGCTGATGACTTCACTTAGATTGCTTGTGTCAACTGGCTTGAGAGTGCCATGGATAAACAATTGCTTTTCATGTTGCTCTGCCTCCCTGATTATGCAGTCCATCATTCTTACAGATGCTGCGGGGTAGCTCCCAATAGCAGTTTCAGCAGAGAGCATCAAGGCATCTGCACCGTCTAACACTGCATTAGCTACATCTGAAACTTCTGCACGTGTAGGCAGGGCATGTTCTGTCATTGAATCAAGCATCTGCGTGGCAATAATGACAGCCACGTTTTTCTCATGTGCCTTTCTAATAATCTCTTTCTGTAAAAAGGGCACCTTTTCTAATGATGTTTCAAGAGCGAGATCACCCCTTGCTACCATTACCCCATCGGCAGCATCCAGTATGCGGTCTAAACTACGAATGGCAGATGGTCGTTCAATCTTTGCAATAATTTTTGCCTGTGAATTATACCTATTCAAAATCCTTTTTGCAGCTACAATACACTTCTCGTCAGCAACAAACGAGAGGGCTACAAAATCTATATCGTGCGTGATACCAAAGATGAGCGCTTTTTTATCGGCAGTGGTTAACGACGGAGTTTTCCAATTACTGGTTGGAAAGTTTATACCTTTATGTGGTTTTAAAAGACCGCCAACCTCAACCCGACAAAGGAGGGAACTGTTAGTTTTTTTTACTACCTTTAGTCGGATTAAACCATCATCAATGAGTATCGGATCATCGACTTTTACCGCCTTAAGAATGGAAGGATAATTGACAGAAAAACCATAGTCATAGTGTGTGAACTTACCGAACGTGATGGTAACCACTAGGTCTTTGGTAAGGTTAAGAGGTTCCCTTACGTTAGCGACTCTTACTTTTGGACCCGGGAGGTCTTGCATAATTGCGGGATGTTTTCTCACATTATGTGCTGCCCTCCGTAAGTTTCTAAAGAGCTTGTGGTGTTCCTCAAACGTATTGTGTGAAAAGTTCAGTCTTACCACATCCACACCACTTTTTATGAGTTCTTCCAACCTCACAATTGATGATGTTGCAGGTCCAAGGGTCGCAACTATTTTTGCTTTTCTCATAGCATCACCTCAAATCCATAATAGTGTGGTATCACAAAAAAATATAGAAACCTGTTGATTAATCTATCATTTCGTTTTAAGATTGTAAAGAAACACCTTATCTCACCCACGCAACCATAGACTACAAAACTCCATAGTGATTAAGGATCGGCCCACTATGCAAGAGAGGTACTGTGCGTAAGGAGCCGTCCTTTGGTCCTTGAGAACAATGAGAAGTAACGCAGGAGATCAAAGAAGATCAATTCATTTCCCCCTTTTGAAAATCTCAAATTTAGGTGAGAAGAATCATGTAACATTTTGAATATAAATGATTATCTACTATATTTTGAGGAGAGAGGAGTACACCAGATTATTCTACCGAGGCTCATCAATGGTGTGGAATGGTAACCAGTAGTTAAGAGGTAACTATAGATGGTTATCTTACAAGGGTAGAAGTGAGTGAAGCGCGTAGTGAGTTTAAAATGCAAATTTTTGTTTGCTCACGCAGGAAATTTATTATAAATTATTGAAGTATCTACTTAAAAGGAACAAAAGATTACATGATACCCGGAGAAAAATGTTTGTAAAAAATTAAAAGTCAGTATATAGTAAATAGTACGAGAGTTATTAGTTCTAATAAAATAACCCTTAATTTTTATTTTTAGGTTTTTAAGTTGAAACCACACGAAAGGAATGTAACCACACAGAACCAAGAGAAAAAAATTTTAAAAAACTCTGTGAACGCTGTGGTTTCTCTATTTCAAAAAGAATACTCAATCTATTCTGTAGTGAAGTTTTGACAATACTTTTTATATGAGTAGGAGATAAATAATGAAAGATAAAATCAAAAATAAAAATCAGAAAGGGAAAATGGCTGACTGGATCAATGACTTCAGAAGTAATACTTTAGTAAAAATACAAACTTTTGAAACTCAATTAGATGCTATCACTAAGGAGAGGAATAAATTGGCAAAGGATCTGAAAACTGCTACTGTTCAGTTGACAGATCTACGGGAAGTAAGAAAGAGTCTCGAGGACGAGATAACACGTTTAGCGGATTCATTAGATGGTGTGCAAAATGAATTCAGATATAGTGAGGAAGAAAAAGCTGATGCATTTGAAAAAATACAGTCTCTGGAATCACAGTTAACTTCTCTGGAAAAGCAGAGGAACAGCATAGAATCAGAGTTAAAGAGTGCTAAGGATTCACTATTGATGAGTAAAGAAGCCCAAGAGGAGCTCAAAGGAAAGATCAGACTGTTGGAGGACAGAATTGAGTGGAGTGAGAAGGTTAATCAAGAGGATATAAGCAGAATTACGGAATTAGAATCTCAATTAGATAAAATGACAAGCGTGAAGGAATCTCTAGAAAATGATTTAAAGATGAGCAATAAGAATTTAGAAGAGAGTGAATTGAGGAACAAAGACCTTAACGAAAAAATAAACGCCCTTGAAGAAAAAATTGCTTCACTAGAAATGGTAAAAAAGGATTTATCAAGAACAAAGAAGGAACAATCTGATTCTATGAAAAGGATAAATGATTTGGAGAACGAACTGCGTTCAACTATTTCTCTCAAAGAAGCTTTAGAGATTGATATGAAAAGTATTCTTAGGGATTTAGAAAATGAGAGGAATTTAGTTGAGGAGTATAAGAAGAGAGTAGAGGTTTTGGAGGACAAGCTCTCTAAATTTGAAACTACTAAATCACAATTAAAAGATGAAACGAGGGCGAAGGATGAAGCTCTTAAGATGATTGAGAGGCTGAAAAATGAGCTCGATTCAGAGAAGGCTATTAAGGAGTCACTCAATTCTGAATTAGAATCTGCTTTGGAGTCTATCAATGCTCTTCAGAGAGAAAAGGATGAAACCTTAATAGTGGTAGAAGATTTAAAAGAAAAAGCCGCTGCGCTTGAGGAGATGAAGTACGAGTTGAAGTTTGTTGAAGAGGAGAGAACTGAAGCACTGGAGAAGATTCAGGAACTGAACGATGAGTTGGAGAATACCATAAGTATGAAAACAGAGGTTGAAGAAGAACTACAGCAAGTGAAAGATGCTATGGAAAGTATCAGTGGTGAATTAGCTAAAACAGGTCATAGTGTTCGTAGGGGTATTGACGCATCAGAGGAGTGAATTGAGGAAAATGGCTATGTGAGGAGGTCTAGCTTAGCAAGGGGGGGTCATGGGAATTGATACTACGAGCAATAGTAAGGGGAAAAGGCATAAAAGAAAAGGTAAAGCAAGAAAACCTGTGAAGGAATATCCGAAAAAGACTGCAGAGGAAGATGAAGGTAGTGGTACTACATTAGAGGGGAAACACATCCAGCATTCTATTGAAGAAAGAACTCAATCAGTTGTGAGAGAGAATATGGTTTCGGAAGAAAAAAATGAGTTGTACTCAACTAGAAATAAAAATAGTGATAGTGTGACAAGAGAGGAGGGAGCTGCTCGTGTGACTACAGAAGAGAGCATTCAAGTATCTGAAAGTGAGGTGTTAGGAGAGTCTGATAAAAAACCCTTTGCTCCTTCACTCATCGAGATGCTTAAGCATAGGGATGAAAAGGTCAGGATTGAAGCTCTTGACTCATTGTTAAAAATTGGAGATAAGTCAGTGTGCTATGCCTTTGCGAGCTGTATGAAAGATGAGAGCTTTAAGGTGAGGTTGGGAGCTCTGAGGGGACTCTATAAATTTGGTGGTGATCTGGCTGTTGACTACCTGATTACGGCTCTGGAAGATAAGCATCCTGATGTGAGAAGAAGAGCGGTAATTTATTTAGGGTGGTTGAGAAAGAAAGAATTAGTTCCCTACATTACTGGTGCTCTGGCAGATAGCTCTCCTCTGGTAAGAAAGGTAGCAACCTATACCTCAGGCGATTTAAAAGATGTTTCAGCAGTTCCTCATCTTATTAAGGCTTTGGATGATACGGATCTTGAAGTAAAGAAAGGCGCACTCGCTGCTCTGAGAAGGATAACCAAGAAATCCTTTGGTTCGGAGCTCAATTCACAAGGGGAAATTCATCAAGATACAATAGTGAAATGGAAAGAGTGGTGGAAAAGTGAGCACAAATAATGACACTCCTTCTAAACATTTTCTTAGTAGTGTTTTATCTCACGCAATTCTGAGTGCCCTTTTAACTCTTCCTTAGACATCTCTCCTCACTTCCTCACATCATAAAATTTACCCTAATTTTTAAACGTTGACTCAAAGAAACCTACTGGTGTTTTTATTATAGTTTTTCTTAAGTTTTTATAAATATTACCGAAAAGATATTAAAATTACATTTTATTAATTACTTTTAACTATAATAAGGTAAAAGAAACTCCATTTCTACTATCATTTTTAGAGGAGGTAATTGTGGGCAATATACTTACCACCAAAGAATTAGCTGAATATTTGAAGCTCACGGAAGTAACTATTTATAAATATGTTAATGAGGGGAAAATCCCTGGTTTCAAGATAGGGAGCAGGTGGAGATTTGACAAAGATCAGATTGATGATTTATTAAAAAATGAAGAAGATGTAGAAAAGCTATAAAAGGATGTGGGCTTCAAAGAAACGTATAAAACTTTATCAGGATGGTTTTGATGTGATAGAAGTAGAACGAAGGGAATTTTTAAGAATAGATTGTCTAGTAGAAACTCACATCATAAGCATAAATGAAAATAATGAATTTGATAGTAGTAATGGGTTAACGAAGAATATTAGTGCCTCTGGTGTTCTATTTAGAACAAAAAAGAAGTACAAAATAGGAACCGTTTTAAGTATTGAGATTTTTCCTGGTATTCTCAACGAACTTGATGAGAATAAGGCAAAGGTTGTCAAAACAAGAGGATTTATCTTGGGAAGAGTTGTGAGGCTTGAAAGGCTCGAAGAGGAACTGTATGATTGTGCGGTTGCTTTTATTTCATCCAAAGAAAGGGATAAAGAATATCTGAGAATATTTCAAGACCTTATAAATAAAGCCATGTATTTTGGATAGAATAGTGGGTGTTCATGTCCACCATTTCTTTTCATTAGTGGGATAACACTAAGGAAATGCATGACAAAAGTAATGTCAATATAATTATAAATAAGGTAAAAAGGCTCCCCACACTTCCTACCGTAGCAAATAAAGTAACCAGGCTCATAAAAGATCCAACCTGCACTGCAATAAAAGTATCCGAGGTACTCGACAAGGACCAGAGTCTCACGACTCGAGTGTTACGTTTGGTAAATTCAGCCTTTTATTCGTTATATACTGAAGTTACTAATGTAAGACATGCAGTTGCCTTACTCGGTTTTAGGACTATTTCTCAAATAGTTATTAGCATATCAGTATTTGATGTGTTTAAAGGAGGACATGGAAGAGAATTTAATAGAGAGGAATTTTGGAAACATTCCATTGGGGTTGCGGTTATAAGTCAAATGATTGCACAAAGAGCACATTACCCTAGGGCAGATGACTGTTTTACCGCAGGACTTATGCATGATATAGGTAAGGTAGTACTTGATCAATATTTGCATGAAGAGATGACAAAAGTGATTCAACTTACGCAGGAAAGGGAGATTTACTTTGCCGATGCTGAAAAAGAAGTAATGGGATTAACCCATGCCGATATCGGAGGACAGGTTATGAGGAATTGGAATATACCTCTCCCTATTATGGTTGCGGTGCAATACCACCACCAGCAGCCACATGAAAGGAAGGGCTCAGCATTTTCTCAGGATCTCATTGTAGATATTGTGAGATTATCAAATGTGATTTGTAAAAGGGGAAAAATTGGATACTCAGGTGATACCCTCACACCTGAGATGACTGGAGAGTTGTGGGAAAGATTGGATATTGATCACAAGTCAATAAATAGAGTAATTGAGCGCTGTGGTGAAGAGATTGAAAAGGCTGGTGTTCTTCTTGAATTAATGGGATAGTACAAAGAATGTGACTGGTGAGATAAGAAAGTGAGCAAAAAAGAATTAAAAGAGAGTCGTATGAAAACTACCATGAAAGAGATGAACAGCAAAAAGATAGGAAGTGGAGGGAGAAATAACTATTTTGAACAGGTATTTACATATTCTTCAGATGGAATTCTCTTAACAGATGTTGAGGGATATATTATGGATGTAAATAAGTCCATTGAGGAAATGCTTGGTTATGCCAAAAATGAACTTGAGGGAAGGCATATGTCAGGTTTACTCCCGCATGAATTAAAAAAGCGGGATTTCACCCCACAACTAATTGAGCACCTTAAAAATAAAAAGAAGAAAACAACTACTGTTGAATATAAATGGTTGAGAAAAGATGGACAGCCTGTATTCGTGGAGTTACACATCGCGCTCCTTAAAAACGAGAGAGGTGATAGTGTTGGAACTATCTCCAACGTGAGAGACATCTCTATGAGAATGGAAATTGAAGAAGAGCTAAGACAGCGAAATAGGGAATTACTAATACTCAATACAATTATCTCTTCTCTTAATAAATTTCTTACCATCGGGGAACTCTTAGAAAGTACCCTTGAAAAAGTGCTGGAAATCATGAAGATAGAATCAGGAGCACTATTACTTTTGGATGAAGAAAAGAGCAGCTTTAGCATTGAAACCTCAAAGGGATTTTCACCAAGTTTTATTTCAAAAATATCACATATTGATCTAGAAGAAAATATTATTGGGAAAACAGTACGCGCAGGTAACCATTTCGTGTTAGAGGGTGGTAAACAATCAAAGATACCCTTTGAAGAATGGTTGCGTAGTGAGAATATAAGTAGTTTTTTCTGTATCCCCATTAAGGCAAAGAAGAGGGTGTATGGAATGATGATGTGTGGTCGCCGCTACTCACGTTTCTTCTCTGAGAACGATGTGAGGCTGTTAAATACTATAGGCTATCAGATTGCCCTCTCCATAGAAAATGTACTCTTGTATAAAGAGGTGAGAGATTCCGAAGAAAAATATCAACATCTCACAGAGACAGCCAATATCGGGATCATCTCCTTTAATAAAGAAGGGAAAATTTTTCAATTCAATAAAAAAGCAGAAGATATTTTTGGATTTTCTAGAGAAGAAATCATCAATAATCTCGCAACAGAAATACTACCTGAAAAGCACAGCCAGCTCATTGCAAAGATGACAGAACACTACATGAAATCAGGTAAGCACAAAACGCGTGGACAACCTCTCGTAGAGTATGGAAGAGGGAAAGATGGTACACAAATGACATTGGAGATTTCGTACTCCATCTGGGGAGATAAACTCAATCCTATAATTATAGCAACCATAATGGAGATGAACTTGTAAAAAGAAATGGTACTGTCAAAAGTTTCATGAAAAAAAGGGGAAGTATGAAGCAAGGGAAAGAATTTAACCACAGAGGTCACAGAGAGTAAATTTAAATCTAAAAAACTCTGTGATCTCTCTGATTATATAACTCAAAGAGGATTTCCTTTAAAAGGAAGGTAATAAAGAAAAACAGAAAGAATGATGGCTAAAGATAAAGGTAAAGAGATAGGGAAAAAGATGATAGATTGTTTAGTAGAAAATCAATTGATTTAAGGGTTAAATGATGGAGAAGCAATTAACAAAATATAGGAAGCACAGTGATAGACCAATGTAAGAGCACTAATAAAAGAGTAGGTTTGTTGATTAAATTCATCTGCGTTTCAACCATGGTTAGAGAACACAGAGGGGAGGGAATAAAAATCCTTTTAACTTATTGATATTTAATATTTTCTCTGTGGTCTCTGTGGTTTGGTTTTGACAATACTAAAGAAATGATTGGAAGAGGGAATGAAACTGCACAGTTTGTACGATTATAAATTCTCCATTTTCATTAAATAGTTTCTGCACGCCTGTAAACTTCTTTCCAAGTGTTCTACCTCATGAGGTTCAATTGTATAGATAGGGTCTACACTATAGTGTGTGATGAGTTGAAAGAATAGATCAAAATCAATCTCCCCATCTCCTATAGGAAGATGATCATCAGATTTTTTAAAGTTATCATGTAAATGCACTTCTTTGATGTACGTGCCTAGCGAGTCAAACCAACAATTCATAGCTACCATGGAGAAGAGATGGAAGTGACCAGTGTCAAAACAAAAGTTAAAGTAGGATGAGTTAATAGCAGAAATCAATTTCTTTAAGCTGGAAGGTTCCTCTTCAAAAATGTTCTCTAGTGCTAGGGGAATGCCCATCTTTTCAACCTTGGTAACTATAGGGTCCCATGTTTTTAGACTATTCTCTAACCACAACTCAACATTTCCATCAAAAAACCATTTATTGTAACCTGGATGAAAAATAACAATTTGAGGATGGAAAAAAGCAGCAACTTCAATAGTTTGATTCAATCTTTCGATAGTCACATTCTTTACCTTAGCATCCACCCCTCCAGGACTGAGGTCCATGAAAGGGGCATGAAGAGTAATGCTCAGCCCCTTTTTCCTAAGTGCTGAATTTATCCTCACTAAATCTTCCTCTCGGTAACTATCTAAAGCCTCCCCATTAAAGTAGATCTCTGGATTGAGCCCTTTATCTACTACAAAATCCAATTTCTCCAACAGCATGCTATAGGGGATATTGACGTGAATCTTTTTATTCATAGTAATGCTGGGGGACTAGCTAAGGAAGAATTGTGTTTTGATAGTGTTAGCAATTTAAAAGGTGTTTGTCAATTACTATTGAGGCAATTTTAAATCACTTGACAAAGAAAATATACTGGTATATAGAAAATTTTATCATACACCCAGCCTTCAAAAGGTTGGTTTTTTTTTGTTGAGAGGTACCATGGGAACTAAATTGATCTTAATTACAGGTGGAGCGAGGAGTGGAAAGAGCCGTTTCGCTCAAAAGTCAGCTGATGCCATGAAGGGACGAAAGCTGTTTTTAGCTACTGCACAGGCATTGGATGAGGAGATGAAATCGAGGATAGAGAAACACAAAAAGGAAAGACCATCAGGATGGGATACTATTGAAGAGGCACAACACCTTAACGCAGCTATAAAAGATTGTGGTGGAAAGTATGAAGTGGTGCTCATTGATTGCCTGACTATGTGGATTTCTAACCTTTTAGCACACAACAGTTTTAGTGAATCAGAGATCTTAAAGGAAGTGAGGACATTGATAGCCCACTGTAAAACAATTCAAAGCACGGTAATCATGGTCAGCAATGAGGTGGGATCGGGAATTGTGCCAGCCAACAGATTGTCCCGTCAATTTCGTGATATTGTAGGTAAAGCTAATCAGGAAGTTGCATCAATAGCTGATGAAGTGTATCTGGTAACTGCTGGCATCCCGTTAAAGCTAAAAGGGTGAATGATGAAAAGGCTAAATGAACTATTAGATACCATTAAACCCATTGATCAAATGCTTTTTAAGAAGGCTCGCGAGCGATTGGATAAGATGGCAATCCCCAGAGGTAGCTTGGGTAGGCTAGAGGAATTCGCTCAGAGGATTGTTGCAATTAAAGGAACTCTTAAACCTGAAATTAAACGAAAGACAGTAGTTGTCTTTGCAGGTGACCATGGAGTAGTGGAAGAAGGTGTGAGCGCTTTTCCTCAGGATGTTACCCTGCAGATGGTGTATAACTTTATCAGAGGCGGTGCCGGAATCAATGTATTATCCAGGCACGTGGGGGCAGATGTCATAGTAGTTGATATAGGTGTGGCAAGTGATTTAGAGCCTCAAAAGGGTCTCTTATTGAAGAAAGTAGCAAAAGGAACAAAAAATATGGCAAAAGCTCCTGCTATGAGTAGGGAAGAAGCATTAAAAGCACTGTTTATTGGGGTAGATATAGCTGATGATCTAAAGTTACAAAAAGTTGATATCATCGGAACAGGTGATATGGGTATTGGCAACACTACTCCCAGCAGTGCTATAACAGCCGTTTTAGCTAGACAAGCTGTAGAAGAAGTAACGGGCAGAGGAACAGGTATAACTGATGAGATGCTCATCAAAAAGATAGATATTATAAAAGAATCTATTCACCTCAACCAGCCTGATGCAACCGATCCCATAGACGTTTTGGGAAAGGTAGGGGGCTTTGAGATTGCAGGCATTGCAGGTCTAATAATTGGTGCTGCCTCTCATCGACTTCCTATTGTAATAGATGGTTTTATCTCAACTGCTGCAGCACTGGTTGCCGTTTCTCTAAAACCAGTCATCAATGAGTATATCTTTGCCGCTCATAAATCACAGGAACGTGGTCATGAAGTGCTCTTAGAGTGGTTGACGCAAAAGCCTATACTAGATTTATCCCTGAGGTTGGGTGAAGGTACTGGTGCGGTATTGGGAATGAGTTTGATAGAATCAGGTGTAAAGATTCTTCGTGAAGTATTAACATTCGAGGAGGCAGGAGTAAGGAAGGCTGTAAAATAATGCAAAGATTCATTATTGCCCTGCAATTTCTCACCATTATTCCATTTTACAAAAACCTGAAGGTTGCTGAAGAGAATCTGGGAAAATCAATGCTCTACTTCCCTCTGGTGGGTCTCTTAATAGGTGGATGTTTAGTCTGTTCAAATGAGATACTATCTTTTATTCTGCCCCGTGTTGTTGTCGATGGACTTCTCATAGTTCTATTAGTTTTAATCACTGGTTCAATCCATCTTGACGGTCTAGCAGATACCATTGATGGAATTGGCAGTGGGAGAGATAAAACTGAAAAATTGCGGATTATGAAAGATGGGAAGGTAGGAGCAATGGGGGCAGTGGGAGTTTTTTTAGTGCTGATGTTAAAATATGGAGCACTCACCTCAGTTCCCCATGCTATTAAATATCAATCTCTTGTGCTCATGCCCATGATGGGGAGGTGGTCGCAGGTGGTTGTTGCTTATTTTTCAGATTATGCTGGTCTAGAGAAAGGCTTAGGTTCTCCATTTACCACCTACGTGTCATTCTTTATTTTTATTGCTACTACAATTATGGCCTTTCTCGTTGCTTTCTGCCTATTACTTTTTAAAGGAGTTTTTATCGCTGGATTAATAGGGTTATTGTGCTTTATCACCAGCCAATTATTCAATCGTTCATTAGGGGGAGTTACTGGTGACATCTTAGGAGCATCAAGTGAAATTGTTGAAGTAGCAGTTTTGATTATGATCTTAGTAAGAGTTTAGATAAAAACCACAGAGGGCACGGAGAAAAATTTATTTTCAATCTCTGTGAACTCTATAGTTTCTATAAATCAAAAGGAATTTTTTTTAAAAGGAATTCGCTGTGAAAGACAGAAAAAGATAAGGCTGAGGCATAATTGTAGAGAAATGAAGAAGCACAGACCAGGTTATCTGGTAGAAAATCAGGTTGTTCAAATTTAATAGAAAGGGTACTATGGAAGAGAGAACGAGACTTTTTATAGTCCGACATGGAGAGACTACAGTTAGTTCAGAATTTAAATATATTGGTCATATGGATGTGGATATTAATGAAAATGGTATTGCGCAGATGAATGACTTAAAGGATAGGTTTAAAAATGAAGAGATAAATGCTTTATTTTGTAGCGATTTATTAAGGTCAATAAAGGGGGCTGAAATCATAGCACGCTGCCATCCTATTGAACCACACGCATGTCCAGAATTTCGGGAGATTAATCTGGGGATCTGGGAAGGATTAACTAGGGATGAGATAATGAAAAGATACCCTCAGGAATACCAGCAGAGATTACAGGACCTAGGCCACTTTCGCATTAGGGGTGGGGAAAGTTTCAAGGATTTACAACTGAGAGTAATGAAAAAACTTCTATCTATTCTCAATGAATTGAAAGGTAAAAACATAGTGCTAGTAGCCCATGGTGGGGTTAATCGAGTAATTTTGTTTGATGCGTTAAATCTAGATCTACAACAGCTCACCAGGATTGACCAAGCGTATGGCTGTGTGAATATAATTGATTATTATGAGAATGGACCTGTAGTCAAATTAGTAAATGGTTAATATGATAAGTCCAATAGGATTGTGTATAGCTTATCTGCTGGATCTACTTTTCGGAGACCCTGAATGGTTTTTACACCCCATAAGGATCATAGGGAAAACGATTGTGTATCTGGAAAGAATGTTAGGTAGGATAAAGCATTCTATTCTTAGTGAAAAAACTGCAGGCATTCTTCTCTGTGCTATTGTGGTGATTTCAGCTTATGGAATTACCTGGGCAACTATCTATCTTTCTCATTGCCTTAATAGCTATGTTGGTGCTTGTGTAACTATTGTGCTGGCGTATTTTATCCTCTCAGTAAAATCGCTCGGAAAAGCAGCATATGAGGTAAAAAATTATCTTAAAGAAGGAGATGAAGAAAGTGCGCGGAAACACCTCTCTCTCATTGTGGGAAGGGATACGATGGCACTTAATCGAAATGAAATACTAAGGGCAACAGTGGAAACAGTGGCTGAAAATACTTCAGACGGAATAGTTGCCCCTCTCTTGTATTTAATTATAGGTGGGGTCCCTCTGGGAATGGCTTATAAGGCAGTAAATACGCTCGATTCTATGGTAGGCTATAAAAATGAGAGATATCTTAAACTGGGATGGGCTTCTGCTAAGTGTGATGATTTAGCTAATTATATTCCTGCACGGATCACTGGAGTGTTAATGATTGTTGCTGCCATGCTTCTACAGAAAGATTGGAGGTGTGCGTATGGTACTGTGAGAAAAGATGCGAGAAAACATAGCAGCCCTAACAGCGGGTATCCAGAATCTGCCGTGGCAGGTGCTCTCCAGGTACAGTTGGGTGGGACAAATTACTATGGTGGAATTCCCATAAGGACTGCTCTTATAGGGCATAATAGAAGAAAACTGAATGAGAGTTCTATAGAGAATGTGGTTTCTATAATGCAGCTTACATCAGTAATCATGCTCTTACTCGCTGTACTGTTTATAGGAGTATTACAGTAATGCAAATTCATGGAGGGAACGTTGCAGAGATTTGCAAGAAGTATAATCTGAAAGAGGATACCATCATAGATTTTAGCACCAATGTTAATCCATTAGGATTCCCAAAGGGTGTTCAAGTTCTTCTTAGAAGAGAAGGAGCTAAAATTGTTCGTTATCCGGATACCAATTCTACCGAGCTTAAAAAGGAAATTGCAACAAGACTTGATGTTAATGAAAAGACTATTCTAGTGGGTAATGGTTCAACCGAACTCATTTATCTTATTCCACGCGTCTTCAAACCGCTCTGTGCGTTAATTCCCATACCGACTTTTATTGAATATGAAAAGAGCCTTCTCTCTTTAGAGTGTAAGTTAAGATATATCCCTCTTAAAGAAGAAGAAAACTTTAGAGTAAATATTGATGAAATTATTAAATTACTTCCTAAAATGGATGTCGTTTATCTCTGCAATCCTAATAATCCCACTGGCGTTCTTTTACCGAAGAGCGCGGTCATCCATTTGATTATAAAAGCAGAAAAAAGAAGGACATTAGTAATAATAGATGAGGCATTTATGGATTTTGCTGATAATGAATCAGTCATTGCTGAAGTTAAGAGAAGGAAAAATCTTATAGTTATAAAGTCTCTCACTAAGTTTTTTGGAATACCCGGTTTAAGGTTAGGCTACTTAGTTTCGAATTCGAAAATCGTTGATAAAATAAGTCGCCATAAAGAGCCCTGGACAGTGAATATCCTTGCTCAAAAAGCTGGCATTTCATGTTTTAAAGATGAAAAATTTATAATGAGGACAAAAAGGTTTATTGATCGGGAGAGAAAGTACTTACTAACTGAATTAAATAGACTACAAGGTTTAAAGTCCTATAACTCTTCAACTAACTATCTCTTGGTAAAGATAATAAGGTCAGGATTATCTTCAGGTAAGCTCTATGAGAAGATGGCCCAACAGGGTCTACTTATTAGAGACTGTCGTTCCTTTAGAGGTTTGGGTGATAAATTTGTACGGATTGCGGTGAGGGGAAGGAGAGAAAACAATCTCCTCATCAAAAAGCTTAAAGAAGCGTTGGAGAGATAGTAAAGTGCCTCTCAGTAAGTCACTGGTAATCGCCGGTACCCATAGTGGGAGCGGAAAAACTACGGTTTCCATCGGTATCATGTCTGCCTTAAGGAAAAGAGGATTTTCTATTCAGCCTTTTAAGGTTGGACCGGATTTTATTGATCCAGGATATCATGCGCAAGCGTGTGGAATTCCATCAAGGAATCTAGATGGCTGGATGTTAGACAAAAAGTATAATCTAGAAACATTTTTGCACCACAGCAGAGGTAAAGAAATTTCTATTATTGAAGGAGTAATGGGACTCTACGATGGATATGGAGGTAAAAGTGAGGAGGGGAGTACTGCTCAAATAGCTAAGTGGCTTAACTCTCCTGTTATTCTGGTGGTTGATGCAAAGAGTATAGCAAGAAGTGTGGCTGCGTTAGTGTATGGATTTGAAAAATTTGATACACAGGTTAAGATAGCTGGTGTAAAAGACGCAATAGCAGAAAGGTGCAAAGCGAAGGTCATAGGTTACCTTCCATCAGATACCTCTATCAAAATTCCTGAAAGACACTTGGGTCTTGTTACCTCTAAAGAAAATAGTTTAAAAAGAGATTTCATACAAAGGATAACTGATCTCATTGGGCACTTCGTTGATCTGAGCCAACTTTTAAACATAGCCTCACCAATTAGGAGAAAAGAATTGTCCCCCAGCAGGGGAAGTGAGAGTAAAATTAACCAAAACTCAACCCATTCCGTAAGGATTGGTGTTGCCTATGATGAGGCCTTCTGTTTTTACTATCGTGATAATTTCGACCTTCTTCAAAAATTTGGAGCAGAACTCATATGCTTTAGTCCTTTAAGAGACAAATGCCTACCAAAAGAACTGGATGGCATCTATTTAGGGGGAGGATATCCAGAACTCTTTGCTCGTGATCTAAATTCAAATCAGGTAATGAGAAGAGAGATAAAAAGATTTGCAGCAGATGGAGGAATTATCTATGCTGAATGTGGAGGATTAATGTATTTGGGAAACACCATAAAGGATTTTGATAACAATGGTTTTGAAATGGTGGGTGTGTTTCCTTTCACAACCAGGATGGAAAAAAAATTAACAGATTTAGGATACTATACAGTTGAGGTCTTAAAAGATAATATCCTCTCTAAAAAAGGAGATGTCATTAAAGGTCATCAGTTTAGATATTCCAGTTTGGAGAACATATCTCCCTCTATTCGTAGTGTATATCGGATAAGAAAGGGTGCTAATGAGGTGAGGAGAGAAGGGTTTACCAGGAAGAATGTACTGGCGAGCTACGTTCATATTCACTTTGGTTCAAATATCAATTTTGCCAGACAATTTATTGATTCCTGTCGAACCAGAAAAAAGCATAATTAATGACACAGATTTACCCCGTTAGAAATCCTGCTTGGATTTCCTACTAGCTCTTTCATTTATCATTTCTAACGGGGATTACACATAAATTCACAGAACTCTTTGAGCAGATGAAAGAGCTTGAAGGGGATTTGAAGAAACTAACTAAAAGGAACTTCAAGTTTTTGAGGGGGGATAAAAAGAGGTTTTCTTAAGATTTTAATAAACATCACCTCTATTATCAACAGTTACGATATAAACCTCTTTTTTATCAAAGTCTATAGTGTAAATTATTCTCAAACTACCAATCCTATATCTATAAAGCCCTTCGAGATCACCTTTTAGCTTTTTAATCGACTTACCCGAATAAGTAGGAGATCTTTCCAGGACAGAAATCATCTTACTAAATCTCTTCTTTGTTATTTCATCAAATCGATTATATTCTCTCTCAGCCTTCTTTGACCAAAATACCTCAAACACTCTTCACCTTATTACGAACTCCACTTATTTTTCCAGCCTTTATATCTTTTAAACCTTCTTTGATATCTTTTAGCAGTTGATGATCAGAAAGCGTTTCAGCAGTGGCCTTCCAAGAATCAATAATTTTTAACTTTTCCTTTTTTAATGCACCATGCTTTTTCATAAAACTTTCCTTGATAATATAAACTATTTCACTCAAATAAAATATTAGATGTTTATTAAATTGTCAATAACTTATTAAATTCTTAACCTTGCTGTGCAGAATTTGCGGAGTAATAAACAGAATGAAGCAGTAAACCCGGTTAGAATGTTTGAATGAGGCTTTAAACCACGCTCAACCTATTGCTTTTTATCACTTCTTCATAAGTAGCAAGGCTCTTTTTCTAACGGGGTAAAATCTATCAATTTAAATAGGACACAGATCTTCGCAGATATGTGCAGTAAATTATGTATATAGAATCTTGAAAATCTGCGTTTACCCCGTTAGAAATAGGAAATGCCCAAGACGATTACTATCATTGTATGCCCATAAGCGTTTC
>SMTZ1_10030848_pt1 | contig 19630 bp, 18 predicted proteins | sample DeeMarSWOR136_30_FD_25667 | JGI IMG/M metagenome (IMG submission 25667)
TCTGGAAGGCAAAGTCGGCGGGCAGGAAGATAGAAACCGGCGAAGAGGTGACCGTGGTCGGACAGAGAGGGCTCAAGCTCATTGTGGAGAGGGAAGGGAAGCGGAAAAAGCCTTAATAATAAAAGTCGTACTCTTCCTCGCCTCGCTTATAGATGAAGGAGACGATAGTCAGCACTATTCCCACCACGAGCAGCCCGATGGCGTATATACCCAAAGGCATGAGCACGTCGGTGATGACCTCCGGCGCCCACGCCTGCAGTGTGGACGGTATATCGCCACCGGCCAGCTGGCTGTTGGCGATGCTGCGGGCAATGAGGGCGCCGGCCAAGCTAACGGCGCCGACGGCCAGTAAGGTTATACCTATATGTCGGGTGCTGCCCCTCACCGAGAAATGCGTCAGTATAATGAGCAGTATCATCAGCAGGCTGAAGGCAATCAGCACGATAAAAGCCCTGTTGAAATAACCGACATACTGCCGGGCACGTAAGATCTGATTCATGACATCGGCGTCAAGCGTGGTTTCATCGAGCTCCAGCGTCGACGGTACCTCTTCATCAATCTGGCTGTAGTATTCATTAAACTGAAGCTCTATTTCTTCAGGGGGGAAGCCGACCAGCTCGGGTGGCGGTGAAGCCAAGACGGCCGCCAGCAGGTTGGCCCGGAAGCTCTCCTTCACCGTTTCCAGCGATATTATCAGGCTCAAAGTATCGCTTTTACCCTCGATATAATTATAGAAGACATAGATGCCGTCTTGTGCCTGCTCATGCATCCATTCCTCGATGTCTACGATGGTCTCACCCAAAACTTCGTTTAGGGACTCGCCCATAAACTCCGCCGCCTCGGTGGGGACCTGGTCTATGACGGTTTCTTCGGCCAGCGCGGCTATATCCAGCCTCTCCACGTGCTCGGCGATGAAATCGGGATTGAGCAGGCTCTGATTCAGCATCAGCGTCAAGCCGAAGACGAAAATAGAAAGGGAAAGGCAGATGCCCAGGATAACCAGCAGTACGACCTTAAAGACCTTCATTGGGGGGAATTTTAACACCCGACCTGAGGTAATGCAAGCGGTTAGCTACCGAAGGGGCAGAACCGCTCTAGTACTTCCAGCGCGGCGGCCCCAGCAATAGTAACGCCGTAGAATATTACCGGCTTGGCGGTGAGGAATTGGTCTATGGTATCGTTGACGATGGTGGTGCCGGTCACCAGGGCGATATCGCACCATTCCAGGTTCTCTTTAGTGTGGCTGGGGTCGTCTATCTTTACTCCGAACTTTTCCTGGCCGATATTGGCCTTGTCCATATCGGTTACCCTTATCTCGAACTGCCTGGCCAGCGCCTCTACCATCCGGGGCTGAAAGCCAATCATGGCTATCTTGGGCTGGCCGTAGTTATCCTTGATATAACTTGCCAGCTCGGCGGCGCACTCCTTGGGCTGCTTATCCTTGCAGTGCACCGTCCGCTCGGCCAAGCCGAGATAATTCATCACGGCGTTGAGGCTGGCGATGAATACTGCCCGGCGGAAGTTGTTGTTCAAGTCCATCTCGGCGATATCGGCCAGCCGCCCGCTGAAATTACCGTAGCGGTCGGTAAACGCCTGCCCACGCGAGCCTCTAAACTCGGCCTGCATCAGTTTCTCTTGCCCCTTAACCAGCGGGTAGTCTTTGTCCTCGGGGTTGCCGATAGACTGCTCCGGGGAGAGGGCCTTCGCTTTGACGGTGACCTCCTCCCCCTCCAGCCCGTGCTCCTTTATCAGCCTGATAAACTTTTCCCGGATAGTTTCGTGCATCTATTCCCCTGCTACTATTTTACTATAACAATGTTACTAGATAGAAGGTGGTTATGTCTATTTATGCTGCCCCGCCTTGTTTAGCGTACGTGTGATTTCCCACCCAATACCCACCCTACAAGGGTTAGACCCTTATATATCTCTCATCTGGGGCGCTCCCCGCATCCCCGCTTTTGGGGGAGTCTAAGAGGGGGCGAAGCCCCCTCTTTACCTTGAAAAGGCGGAGGGTGGGAATAGATAGAATAAGGGTGGGGTGGAAATAATATCTCCTTGCTTTCGCTTCCCCTGCTTGCTATGATAACCAGCGGTGGCCAAGCGTAGAATCGACAGCTTATTGGTGGAGAGGGGTCTGGCCGAGAGTCGGGCCAAGGCTCAGGCTCTGATTATGGCTGGGGAAGTGGATGTGGAGGGGAAGGCCGCCATCAAGCCAGGGACGATGGTGGCCGAAGAGGTGGTTATTACCCTTCGCCAGCCACCACCTTTTGTCAGCCGCGGCGGTATCAAGCTCGACTATGCCCTTGAGCAGTTCCGCCTCGACGTCTCCTCAAAGGTAGCGGCTGATATCGGCGCTTCGACGGGCGGCTTTACCGACTGTCTGCTCCAGAGGGGGGCCAGCCGCGTCTACGCTGTGGACGTTGGCTATGGCCAGCTTGACTATCGCCTAAGACAGGACGAGCGGGTGGTGGTTATGGAGAGGGTTAACGCCCGCTACCCCATATCTTTGCCCGAGAAGATAGACCTGGCCACCATCGACCTTTCCTTTATATCGGTGGAAAAAGTGATACCTTCGGTAGCTAAATTACTCAAAGAGGACGGCTACCTGGTGGTGCTGCTCAAGCCGCAGTTCGAAGCCAGGCGCAACGAGGTGGGCAAGGGTGGTATCGTCAAAAAGCCCCTAGTACATGCCCGCGTTATCGGGCGGTTTATCGCCTGGGCGGTGAAGAACGGCTTCAGGATAGGGGGGGTGGTGGCTTCACCTATATTGGGCGCTGAGGGAAATACGGAGTTTTTTGTTCTCTTGAGGTTGACATAATGCGTATTGAGTCAGTAGCCTTGAAGGTAGACGACATTGATATCATCGGGAAGCTTTACTTGCCCATGGGCGACGCGCCCTATCACACCGTCTGCACCTGCCGCGGCATACCCGCCGGCCCCCCCGACCCGAACGACCCTGGCTACGCCTCGCTTGCGGAATACCTCTGCGCCAACGGCCTGGCCGTCTTGATCTTTAACTTCCGGGGGACGGGTGCCAGCGGCGGCAACCTGGATATGCTAGGCTGGACGAGAGACCTGAGGGCAATGCTCGATTATTTATACGCCTTGCCCGAGGTGGACAAGTCCCGGCTGTCGCTGCTCGGCTTTAGCGGTGGGGCGGCGGTCTCAGTCTATGTGGCGGCCAGGGATAAGCGAGTGACATCAGTTGTTGCTGGCGCCTGCCCCGCCGAGTTCGGGCTGTGGACAGGCGAAGAACCTCAGTCACTTATCGAGCATTTCCGCGATGTCGGCACCATCAGGGATAAAGATTTTTCCCCTTCTCCCCAGGAATGGCTTGATGGCTTTAAGATAGTCAAGCCCATCGACTATGTAGCGCAGATTTCACCCCGCCCCCTGCTCATCGTGCACGGCAGCGCTGACGATATCGTCAGTGTCGATGACGCCCACCGGCTTTACGCTAAAGCTGGCGAGCCCAAGAAACTGATCATTGTCGATGGGGCTGGGCACCGATTGCGCCATGATGAGCGAGCGATGGCGATAGCGCTGGACTGGCTAAAAGATTTGGCCCCACCCACCTAGGTTTTTCTTCCCACCTCAACCCCACCTTGACGAACGTTGGTTTTTCGTCCCAACCCAGCCCGCCCTAATGAGTAAACTCCTTAACCTGGGGATACGCCCCGTTTCCCCACTTTGAGGGGAGTCCAAGAGGGGGCAAAGCCCCCTCTTGAAAAGACTTCTGTTGGGTGGGTAGGGTGAGTCAAAACAACTTTCGATAACAAAGGGGGGAAGAGACCCTTCGCAAAAGCTCAGGGTGACGGGAAGACCGTCCTTTGAGTGGCAGGTCGTTCGCCGTTTTTGTTAAAATTATAGTAAGGACAGTGTTTGCCTTTGGATGGGAGGTGTGACGATGAAGAGAATGACCGCCCTTATTCTGGCTTCCGTTTTGCTGGTGCTACTGGTTATCGGCGGCTGCAACGGCGGAGCCGTCGACCTGGACCCCGCCGAAGTAAGGGAATATGAGGGCGAAGACCTTTCCTCGATAAATGACTTCAGGGAAAACTCGATAAAGGGCCCGCAGCAGGTAGCTATCGACGGCTATCAGCTACAGATTACGGGCCTGGTGGCAAGCCCTCGGAGCTATAGCTACGATGAAGTGCTTAATACTTATACAGGCTACAAGAAGGTGGTTACGCTTCACTGCGTGGAGGGCTGGAGCGTCAATATTCTCTGGGAAGGGGTGCTGGTCGAAGAACTGTTGGCGGCGGCTGGCCCCTTGCCCGAAGCCAAGATAGCCATATTCCACGCCTATGACGGCTATACCAGCTCGCTAACTCTCGATTACATCAGAGGTGACCCTGCCCGCGGAGAGGGGTTTCCCCTTCGCCCTGGTTGCCGAGAGCAAGTGGGGCTATAAGTGGGTAAAATGGATAACCGAAATCGAGCTGTCTGATGATGAGGACTACCAGGGTTACTGGGAGAGCCGGGGCTACTCAGATAGCGGCGACCTGGACGAGAGTTTCTTTGATTAATTATGACTAAACTACGCTTGGCCAGGAAAATAATACAGTGGCTGTTGCTGGCGGTGGCCGTGCTGCTGCTCATCACTGGCCTGGGTATTACCGAGTATAGAATCGTGGAAACAATTTCGTTCGGGCTGATCACCAAGAACGTGGCGCATCAGATTCATACCGCGCTTGGTTTGTGGATTTTCTTTGTGGTCTTACTGGCGTTGCATATAATTTTGCCCTTTATCGGGCGCAAGAAAAATTGACCTCTGGCTATAGATTAGTTATAATTTAAATGTAGGGTCAGTCTGGGTGGATTTGAGAGGCGAGTAGCTTGCAAGAAAGTTGCGGCGTTTTTGGGGTATATGCTCCCGGAGAAGATGTAGCCCGCCTTACCTTTTTTGCTTTATTTGCTCTTCAACACCGCGGCCAGGAAAGCGCCGGCATTGCCACCTCAAACGGCAAACGACTGCAGGTTTGTGCCGAGCTGGGACTGGTTTCCCAGGTATTTACCGAGGATTCCTTAAGCCAGCTCAGCGGTGATTTGGCCATAGGTCACAACCGTTACTCAACGCGTGGTTCCAACCGCATGACCAATGTCCAGCCCATTGTTGTCGGTAAGGGCGCCAATACCATTGCCGTCGCCCATAACGGCAATATCGTTAATGCCGAGCACCTCTATCAGGAACTCTGTGAGCAGGGCTATAGTTTCCGTACCTCCACCGATACCGAGGTTCTGGCCAACCTTATCCTCTCCTCGCCGGCTAAAGACTGGGTGGACAAGATACGCTACGCCATGCACCGCCTGCAGGGGGCGTATTCCCTGACCCTGCTCACCAACCGCAGCCTCTACGCCGTTCGCGACCCGCTGGGCGTACGCCCGCTCTGCCTGGGGACGCTTAACGGCGGCTGGGTTGTCGCCTCCGAGAGCTGCGCCCTGGACCATATCGGCGCTCAATTTCTCCGCGAGGTTGAGAACGGCGAGATAGTCACCATCAACGAGAACGGCCTCGAAAGCCACCGTGAAGAGGTGGAAAGAAAGGCTTTGTGTGTCTTTGAGTATATCTACTTTGCCCGCCCCGACTCGGTGATTGACGGTCGGCTGCTCTACCCCGCCCGGCAGGCGATGGGCGAGGTTCTGGCCGAGGAACACCCGGTAGAAGCCGACTTGGTTATGGGTGTGCCCGATTCGGCCACCATCGCCGGCATCGGCTATTCCCGGGCCTCGGGTATACCATTGTGCGAGGGACTGCTCAAGAACCGCTATGTCGGGCGCACCTTTATCGAGCCCGACCAGCGCATCCGTGACCTCGGCGTTCAGCTGAAATTCAACCCCCTTCCCCAGATGCTGGACGGCCAGCGACTGGTGGTTGTTGACGACAGCATCGTCCGGGGCACCACCACCCCCAAGGTGGTTAAGTTGCTTAAAAGGGCGGGGGCTAAAGAAGTCCATATGCGCATCTGTGCCCCGCCCATCCGTTACCCCTGCTTTTTCGGCGTCGATATGGCCAGCCGCTGGGAGCTGATCGCGGCGCAGAAGACCATACCCGAGGTCAGGGACTTTATTGGTGCCGATTCACTTGGCTATCTGAGCATTGACGGCCTGATTAAGGCGATTGGCTTACCCAAGGATATGTTCTGCCTGGCTTGCTTTACCGGCGACTATCCCATACCGGTGCAGATTGAGATGGATAAGCTGGCGCTGGAAAGCTCGCTGCCGGCTGAAGAATACAGCAGCCCCTTTGGCATAACCTGCTTGACACCAGGGCTTTAATCCATTATTAATAGCTGGTATCTAACTAGTTATTAAGGGAGGTAGGGCCGATTAAGCAAAGCTACGCCAAAGCCGGTGTCGATATCAATGCCAAGAACCTTTCCAACCGCCTTATCGGCAAGCTGGTCAGCGCCACCCACCGCCCCGAAGTGCTCAGAAGGGCTACGAGAAGCCCGTCCTCGTTTCCAGCACCGATTCCGTGGGTACCAAGGTCAAGATTGCCGTCGCCTTAGATAAATACGACAGCATCGGCATCGACATCGTCAACCACTGCGTCAACGATATCTTCACCTGCGGCGCCAGCCCGCTATTCTTCCTTGATTACATCGGTATCGGCAAGCTCATACCGGAGAGGGTGGCGGCGATTGTCTCCGGGCTGGCTAAAGCCTGCGGTGAGGTCGGTTGCCCCCTTATCGGCGGGGAAACGGCCGAGATGCCCGAAATCTATACGGGCGATGATTTCGATTTAGCTGGCTTCGTGGTGGGGGTGGTGGAAAAAGAAAAGATTATCGCGGGTAAGTCTGTCGTTGCTGGCGACGCCATTATCGGCCTGCCCTCGAACGGGCTGCATACCAATGGCTATACGCTGGCCAGAAAGATTTTCGGTGACAAACGAGCCGCTTTGCAGAAGCACTACCCGGAGCTGGGCAAGGCCGTAGGCGAAGCGCTGCTGGAACCGCACACCGGCTACTACAATCAGTTAAAGCCGCTGTTGCCCTTGGTAAAGGGCATGGCGCATATAACCGGCGGCGGCTTGATCGATAACGTGCCCCGTATTTTGCCCGAGGGGCTGGCGGCGAAGTTCGATAGCCGTAGCTGGTCAATCCCCTCCATCTTTGAGCTTATTCAAAAAAAGGGTAACGTCGACCGCGACGAGATGTACCACGTCTTTAATATGGGCGTCGGTATGGTTATAATCTGTGCCACCGATAAAGTCGGTAGTATCACCAAAGCCCTGCCCGAGGCTATGGTCATCGGCGAGGTGATGAAGCAGAAAGCGGGGAGAGTGGTTATAGACTAGGGAGGAGGATATTGAAAAGGCGAAAATGACTAAAAAGGGCATTCTCTGGGTAATACTGCTGACCGTCTTGGGCATCGCCTGTTTCCCGGTCAATCCCCTCGTCCTGAGCGGCGTCATCGAGGTGGAAACCCCACTGCCGCTGGTAATCATCGCCTGGGTAGTCTGGGCGGTGGGTATGATACTGGTCATGGCGCCGATAATAATGTTCCCGCGGCGGGGTGGGGTAGCCAAGGGTAAATCGTTTGTCCATACCACCAAGCTGGTGGACACGGGTATATACGCTATTGTTCGCCACCCGCAATACACCGGTGGCATCTACGCCATTTTCCTGACCAATTTTTTGGCGAACCCGCACTGGCTTTTTGCTGTGTTAGGCGTGGCCGGCGTGGTGGTTGTCTACCTGGGCTGTGTAGAGGAAGACAAGCTGCTGATAAAGAAATTTGGCGATGGCTACAAGGCCTATATGGAAAGAGTGCCCAGGACGAACGTTTGGCTGGGTATAATACGGTTAATGAGAAGTAGAAACTAGAGGGAGGTATGTCATGCGAGCCATAATCAGCGTTTCCGACAAGACCGGGGTGGCCGACTTCGCTAAAGGGTTGAGCCAGCTGGGCTTTGAGGTTTTCTCCACCGGCGGCACCAAGAAGGCGCTGGCCGCAGCCAAGGTTCCGGTCAAAAGCGTCTCCGAGATTACGGGCTTCCCCGAAATCCTCGACGGACGGGTAAAGACGCTGCACCCTATGGTCCACGGCGGCATACTGGCCAACCGCAAGATTTCCGCCCATATGGAGGAGCTGAAAAAGCACAATATCGGCGAAATAAACCTGGTGGCGGTCAACCTTTATCCCTTCGTCCAGACGGTCTCCAGGAAGGGGGTCACCATCGACGAAGCGCTGGAGAACATAGATATTGGCGGGCCGACCATGATTCGGGCCTCGGCCAAGAACTTCCCCAGCGTCATTGTGGTCGTTGACCCCGCCGACTACCTCCTCGTACTGGAAAAACTGAAAAAGGGCAAGGTCGACATGACAGAGCGCAAACGGCTGGCGCAGAAGGCATTTCAGCACGTGGCCATCTACGACACCGCCATCTCCCAGTATCTGAGGGAGGATGAGGAGGGCTTCCCCGAGGATATGACCGTGGCTTTAAAGAAACGCTACGGGCTGCGCTATGGCGAGAACCCCCACCAGCAGGCCGCCTTCTACGCCGAACCAACGATAGGCGAATCCGCCGAGACCGGCATCACCTGGGCTGAGCAGCTGGGGGGCAAGGCGCTCTCCTTCAACAACATACTCGACGCCGACGCCGCCTGGGGGGCGGTAACCGACTTCGCCGCGCCCACAGTGGCCGTCATCAAGCACACCAACCCCTGTGGATTGGCCAGCTACGACGATATTGCCGAGGCCTATAAGCGCGCCTTCAGCGGCGACACGGTGGCTGCCTTCGGTGGCATCGTGGCTTCAAATCGTAAAGTGACGCTGGCCATGGCTAAAGAAATGAAGCCGGTATTCTACGAGATTGTCATCGCCCCCGAGTACGAGCCCGAGGCGCTTGAATTGCTGCAAACCAAAAAGGACTTACGCATACTGGTGGCAAAACTGCCTCCCGGCTACGGCAAGGCGCTGCCCGGTTATCTCGATTTCCGCCGCGTCAAGGGCGGCTTCCTGGTGCAGGACTCTGATTCCTTGCCTGAGACCAAGGTCGAGCTCAAGACGGTGACCAAGAAGCAGCCGACCAAGCAAGAAATCGCCGACCTGCTCTTCGCCTGGAGGGCGGTCAAGCACATAAAGTCCAATGCCATCGTGCTGGTCAAGGACAAGACGATTCTGGGCATGGGCGCCGGACAGCCCAGCCGCATCATCAGCGCCCGGGTAGCCATCGAGAAGGCGGCCGGCAGGGTCAAGGGCAGCGTGCTGGCTTCGGACGCCATGTTCCCCTTCCCCGATGTTGTCGAGGCGGCGGCTGAGGCCGGCGCCAGTGCTATCATCCAGCCCGGTGGCTCGATAAGGGACGAGGATTCGATTAAGGCGGCTGACGCCCGTAATATGGCCATGGTCTTTACCGGCGTCAGGCATTTCAGGCATTAGGTTATAATGGGGGGAGGAAGGTTATGAACGTAGTTCTGGTTTCCGATATGCTTAAGGGTTTTTTGGAAGAGGGTTATACCCTCTATTGCGGGGAGGGCGCGCGTCGCATCATCCCCGCCGTGCAGCGCCTGCTGGAAAAGGAAATTGCTAAAGGCTCCACGGTGTTTTTCCTCTGCGACCATCACGCCCCCGATGACCCTGAGTTTAATATGTTCCCCCCCCACGCCATCGAGGGCACGGCCGAGGCCGAGGTCATACCCGAGCTGGCCAAATACAAGGGCGAGATAATTGCCAAGAAGACCTACAGCTCCTTCTTCGGCACCCCGCTTGAGGAGAAGCTGAAAAAGCTGAAGCCAGAGAAGGTGATTGTCTGCGGCGTATGCACTCACATCTGCGTTTTGTACGCAGTGGCCGATGTCAGAATCCGCGGTTACGAGGTAGAGGTGCCGGTTGACTGCGTTGCCTCCTTCGATGAAAAGTCGCACCACTTCGCCCTTGACTACATAGAAAACACGCTGGGGGCTAAGCTGACCAATGTGGTGACCAGCCGGGCTAAGCCGCCCAAGTTCGTGCCCTCGGAAGACGTCCTCTCCGGGGAGACGGCTGATATCTACTTTGCCCGAACGGTGGAGATACTGGGTAAGGAGGGGATTGACCCGGTGGCGACCATGGAGTTCTTCAGCAGCCGGGCGGGATTACTCTGCGGCATGGACGAGGTCAGGGCGCTCTTGAACAAGGTTCTGCCTAAGAATAAGAGCCAGGTGTGGGCGCTGGCCGAGGGCGATAGCATGAGGGAGCATGAGGTGGTGCTGCGCATCACCGCTCCCTACCGGAGCTACGGGCTCTACGAGACGGCCATTGACGGCATACTGGCCCACTGCAGCGGCTGGGCGACGGCGGCGCGTGAGTGCGTTGAGGCTGCGGGAGGCATACCTGTTATCAGCTTCGGCGCCCGCCATGTCTATCCCACCGTGGCGGGAATAATGGACTACGCCGCCATTGTCGGCGGGTGCGTCGGCTGTTCCAGCATTGCTGGGGCCAAGCTGGCTGGCGTTGAGCCTTCGGGGACGATACCCCACGCCCTCATCCTGGTCATCGGTGATACCGTTGAGGCCACCAAGGCCTTTGATAAACATATTCCTAAGGGCGTCCCCCGCGCGGCTCTGGTGGATACCTTTAAGGATGAGGTGGAAGAATCGGTGCGGGTGGCTCAGGCTATGGGCGAGAAGCTCACCAGCGTGCGCCTCGATACCCCGCCGGAGCGGGGGCGGGTTACCCCCGATCTGGTCAAGGAAGTCAGGGCCAGGCTGGACATGGCTGGCTTCAAGAAGGTCAAGATTTTCGTCAGCGGCGGCATAAACCTGGAGCGCATCAGGCTGTTTATCGAGGCCGGAGCGCCGGTTGATGCCTTCGGCGTCGGCAGCTATATCAGCGGGGCCAAGCCCATAGACTTTACCGCCGACCTCCACGAGATAGAGGGCAAACCCATAGCCAAGCGGGGCCGAATCCCCGGCATTACCCCCAACCCCAGGCTCAAGCGCATCATGTAGAGCTTTTAACCGGCTCGAACCTCAGGCGCAGAACCCGTTTAGTCTCCTCACCGACCTTGGCCCGCTCGTCGAGGCGCCAGCCGACAACCCAGAGGATTTGTTCCCCTGAACAGACGAGAGGAACTCGTCCGCGCCAGGCCTGAGGGATTTTGGCGTCTATCATAAACTCGCCCAGCTTCTTGGGTTGGTCTAGCCCCAGCGGTTGAAAGCGGTCTCCCCGCTTACGTGTTCTTACTGCCAGCCTGTCGCCGCTTTTAGCTAGGTCAAGGTAAGCGGTGAAGTCGTCTTTTTCGGCCATATCTTTCCGTGCCACGATCGATGCCTCTACCCGCCAGCCGGGAACTGACGTTTTGCCAGGGATATTGAGCGGAAACTCGCCCTTTAGTGGGGGGAGGGGGGAGAGGGCGGCTAAATCAGGGGTCAAAAGGTATCGGTTATATTCTATGGCGAAGGTCATCCCTGCCGCCTTGGTCGCTAAGGAAAACATTTCTTCGATATGGCGCATCTCGATGTCCTTAGCGCTGCCCAGCAGCCTTTCCACCGCGGCGCGGAGCAAATAGCGCTTCAGGGCGGGGGGCAACGGCTCAAACTCTGCCTTGTCTATGATAAGGCTCTCGCCTTCTTGTTGAACAATTTTGTCCCACAGTCGGGCGACCTCTTTGTCGAATAAGGTAATGTCTTCGTCGGCGATGCGCCCGGTGCGGAGCAGGGCTTCGGCGATGGCGGGATTGTAGCTCTCAAGCAGCGGCATAAGCTGCTGTCGGACCCGGTTTCTCAGCGGCGACAGGGAAAGGTTGGAAGCATCGAGGCGGGGGGTAATCTTATGCTGGCGGCAGTATTCCTCCGTCTCCTGGTGGCTTATCTCCAACAGGGGCCTGATGATGGTCGGTCTGTCCTTACCCGATTGCCATAGAGTGGACGGTTGCAGCCCCCGCATCCCCCGCGTGCCGCTGCCCCGGATGAGGTGCATCAGTATCGTTTCGATGTGGTCGTCCCGGGTATGCCCCGCCGCCACCCGCTTGGCCCCAATAGACCTGGCTACCCTGGCTAGAAAACGGTACCTCACCTCACGGGCGGCTTCTTCCAACGACAGGCGCTCTTCTTTCTGGTAGCTTTTCACATCCCGCTTCTCGATGGTAGCTGGGATACCGAGCTTTCGGGCCAGCTCGGTGACGTATTCAGCATCGGCGTTGGAATCAGCGTCGCGCAGCTGGTGGTTGAGGTGGGCTATATGCAGCTTTATCTTAAACTCTTTTCGGAGGCTGGTAAGAATATGAATCAGGCAAACCGAGTCCGCTCCTCCCGACACCGCCACCACTAACTTCTCGCCGTCCGCTACCAGCTGGTGCTTCTGGATAAAGCCCAGCACCCGCTCTTCCAGTGATGGCTGGTTTTGCCCTTTCATGCTCTATCCCTTAAGCCGTTTTTAACAGCAGCTTGGTGCGGTGGATGGAGGTAGGTTGAAAGCCCAGGGCGGCGGCGACCTGCTCGGGCCGGCCCGAGCCGCCGCTGTCGCAGCGCAGCCTCATGCCTATCCTGGAGTGGCCCTTTTTCCATTCGATGAGCCATAAATCTTCGATTAAAGCCCGCAGGTCGTAGTTTCTGGTGCCGGTGTCCCGCTCGTGGTGCCAGGGTAGCTGCTCCAGCGCCAGCAGCGATGTCAATGCCGCCTTTACCCCCGCTTCGTCTTTGTCCGTTTCCAGTTCGACCTCGTATTCGGCGAAGCCTAGCTGCGATTGCAGCGAGGGCAGGGTCGGGGCTACCGAAGAGACCTGCACTATCTCAATCCCCGCCGGCAGCTGCTGGCTCACGGCATCGGTGAAGAAATGGGGAGAGACCCACTTACTGCAGAAAACGTCCATCAGCTCCGCCTGGCTGGTTATGCCCACCGCCAACGGCGCCGCCAGCGACAGGCGGGGGTGGGGGCTAAAGCCCTCGGTGTAGGCCAGCGGTATCTGGGCGCGGTGGAGTGCTCTCTGCCAGAGGCGCATTATATCCAGGTGGGAAATGAACTTTATCTCTTCGCCTCGGCTGAATCTAATCCGAAGTCGCTGCATGCTTTTCCTTGGTCAGTCGTATCTTCTCTATCTTCATTCCCCGCATCTCGGTGATGACTATCTTCAGCGTCTTGTACTTCAGCCGCTCGCCCTCTCTGGGTATGTGCCCCAGCAGTTCCAGGATGAAGCCGGCTACCGTCTCGTAGTCTTCGCCTTCGGGGAGACCTAAGCCCATCTCCTCGTTGGCTTCTTCCACCCGCATCCCGCCGTCAATCTGGAAGGTATACTCGTCAATGCTCTCGTATTCCTTCTCTATCGTGGCCAGCTCGTCGCCCACCGGACCGACGATTTCCTCCATCAGCCCGCTTAGAGAGACGATGCCGGCCGTGCCGCCGAACTCGTCGACGACCACCGTTATGCGGTAGTTCTTATCCTTCATCTCGTTAAAGAGCTCGCTGACCCGTTTGGTCTCGGGGGTGAAGTAGGCAGGTCGAATAAGCTCGTCGACGGTGCTTTTATCGTTGATTTGTTCCTTGGCCTGGGCCATGAGTATATCCTTTACCGCCAGGATGCCGATGACATTATCAATGTTATCCTCATATACCGGAAAGCGGGACAAAGGGTTTTCGGCGTAGAGCTTGAGGAAGTCGGCTATGGTGGTGCCCTTGGTCACCCATATCACCTCGGTGCGCGGCACCATTACCTCCAGAACGGGGCGGTTGCCGAAGTCGAACACCTTGTGCAGCATCGTGGCCTCTTCCTCCTCCACCGACCCCTCCTTGTGTCCCATCGATATCATGGTCCGGATTTCTTCCTCGCTGGCCAGCGAGTGGGGCATCGTCTTCCCGCCGAATATTCGGGCAAAGCCGGAGGCAATCCAGCTTAAGACAAACACGAAGGGCGTAAACAGCCAGGAGAGAGCCTCTATCGGCCCGATGACGGCGAGGGACAGCTTTTCGGCGTGCCTGGTGGCTATGGTCTTGGGGGTGGTCTCGCAGAATATCAGGAGCAAGACGGTTACGACCACGGTGGCAATGACGACGCCCCACTGGTCCCCCCAGAAACGGATGGCCAGGAAGGTAGCCAGGGCGGCGGCGGCGGTGTTGACCAGGTTGTTGCCCAGCAGGACGGTGGAGAGGAACTTCTCCGGTTTCTCCATCATCTTAGCCACTCGCCTGGCTCCCCTCACCTTGGTATCGACCAGGTGTTGCACCCTTACCCTCTGCAGGGCAATGAAGGCTGTTTCCGAGCCGGAGAAGAAGGCGGACAAGAATAGGCAGATAATGAGCAGCACGAAGTACAGGGTTTCAATACCGGACATATAGTATCACCCCACTCTTAGCGGTATAACCAGATTATTCATCTTTTCGTCATAATATCACTGGCTATGGGGTGTGTCAAAAGGGGTCTTTCTTCCCGCACTGCCTTGTTTAGCGTACGTTGTTTTTGACCCACCCAGCCCGCCCTGATAAGCTAAACTTCTTAACTTGTGGATTACGCCACCCATCCCCACCTTGTTGTGCGAAGGTGTTATTGTCCCACCCTGCCCACCCAACGAAGTCTTTCCAAGGGGGGCTACGCCCCCCTTAAAAACCCCCGAAGTGGGGATGTGGGGCCCGTTACCCAGATAAGAGATATATAAGGGTCTAATCCCTTATAGGGTGGGTATTGGGTGGGACGAAAAACTTGGGGTGGGGTGGTGTTATTCTTTGCCCTCATAGCCGCTATGTTATAATGCAGAGGCATGAAAATATTAGCTATCGAGACCTCCTGCGACGAGACGGCGGCGGCGGTGGTGGCGGATGGCAGAAAAATGCTCTCCAACCCGATTGCCTCTCAGGTGGAAATCCACGCCCGCTACGGTGGGGTTGTCCCCGAGGTGGCTTCCCGCCAGCACTTGCTCTCCATCATCCCCATAATGAAAAAGGCCATGGCCGAGGCTAACGTTGGCTGGGCAGACCTCTCCGGCATTGCCGTCACCGTCGGGCCGGGCCTGGCGGGTTCGCTGCTGGTGGGGGTGAACGCGGCCAAGGCGGCGGCGCTGGCTCATAACCTGCCCCTTATCGGCGTTAACCACCTTGAGGGACACCTCTACGCTAACTGGCTGGGAGATAAAGACATTGAATTCCCCGCCGTCTGCCTCATTGTTTCCGGGGGGCATAGCGACCTAGTGCTGGTGCGCGGCCACGGCGATTACGCGGTGTTGGGGCGCACCCGGGATGATGCCGCTGGCGAGGCCTTCGATAAGGCCGCCCGAATACTGGGCCTGGGCTATCCCGGCGGTCCCGCCATCGAAAAGGCGGCTAAAGAGGGCGCGGCTTCCATGGCGCTGCCCCGTGCCTGGCTTAAGGGGAGCAGTGATTTTAGTTTTAGCGGGGTCAAGACGGCGCTGCTGCGCCTGGCGGAGGCGGGCAAGATTTCTTCAGCGGCCGCCGCCGCCAGCTTCCAGGAAGCGGTGGTCGATGTTCTGGTTGGTAAGACCGTGGCTGTCGCCAAGGAGCGTCGAGCCAAGCAGGTCTTGCTGGCGGGTGGGGTGGCCTCTAATGCCAGTCTGCGGCGGCGCTTGATGGCAGACTCGCCTGTCCCCGTCCTTGTTCCCCCGCCCATCCTCTGCACCGATAACGCAGCCATGATCGCCGCCTGCGGCTACTACCGGCTGCAGGCGGGCAAGACGAACGGCCTTGACCTTGATGTTGCCCCTGGCCTTAAGTTGAGTTAATCAGGGAGCGCCTTACCAAGATAATGGCTATTATATATCTATATATGGCTATAAAACGCCTAAATTGGCTCTAAATATCTGTAAATCAAGTTGAAAGTTACACCCAGTTAGGTTATGATAAATCGTTAGCACTCTCCGTCCGAGAGTGCTAAAATAAGAGTAGTAATTGAACTAGAATAAGGAGGATGAGCATGGCGGTTAAACTGCAACCGTTGGGCGACCGAGTAGTCGTCAAGCCTATTGAGGGTGAGGAGGTGACCAAGGGGGGTATTATCCTCCCCGATACCGCCAAGGAGAAGCCCCAGGAGGGCAAGATACTGGCGGTAGGCCCGGGAAGGCTGACCGAGGACGGCAAGCGGATGCCCATGGACGTCAAGGTCGGCGATTTGGTGCTATACGTGAAGTACGGTGGCACCGAGGTCAAGATTGATGGCGAGGAACTGATGATACTGAGTGAGAACGACATTTTAGCCAAGAAGGCTAGCAAGAAGTAAGGAGGTAAAATGGCTAAGCAGATTGTATTTGATGATGAAGTCAGGCACGCACCCTGGGCCCCAAGGGTCACTGTGTGGCGCTGGACAAGAAATGGGGGGCGCCGTCGGTTATTGACGACGGGGTTACCATTGCCAAGGATATTGAGCTCCCTGACCCCTTTGAGAACATGGGCGTTCAGCTGGTCAAGGAAGCAGCCACCAAGACCAACGATGCCTGCGGCGATGGCACCACCACCTCCACGGTATTGGCCCATGCCATTATCAGTGAAGGCTTTAAGAATGTGGCTGCCGGCGCCGAGCCCATAGCGCTGAAGAGGGGCATTGAGAAGGCGACCAAGGCCATTGTTGATGAGCTAAAGCGGGTATCGGTTGAGGTCAAGGGCAAGGAACAGATTGCTCAGGTGGGCACCATCACCGCCAAGGATAAGGAGATCGGCGACCTGATCGCCGAGGTGATGGAAAAGGTGGGTAAGGACGGCGTTATCACCGTAGAGGAGTCCAAGGGTATTAAGTACGAGACGGACTACGTGGAGGGCATGCAATTCGACCGCGGTTACATGAGCGCCTACTTTATCACCAATGCCGAGAAGATGGAGACGGAGATAGAAGACCCCTACATCCTCATCACCGACAAGAAAATCTCGGCAATGTCCGACCTGCTGCCGGCTTTGGAGAAGGTACTGCAGGTATCCAAGAACCTGCTCATTATCGCCGAGGACATAGAAGGCGAGGCCCTGGCCACCCTGGTGGTCAATAAGCTGCGGGGTACCATCAACGTACTGGCGGTCAAGGCGCCTGGATTTGGCGATAGGCGCAAGGCCATGCTGGAAGACATCGCCATCCTCACCGGGGGCAAGGTCATCTCGGAGGAGGTAGGGCGCAAGCTCGACTCGGTTACTGTTGATGACCTGGGCCGAGCCCGCCGGGTAACCTCGGATAAGGACAACACCACCATCGTTGAGGGCAAGGGCTCCGAGGAGGCCATCAAAGCCAGGATCAAGCAGATTAAGGCTCAGATAGAAGAGACCACCTCCGATTTCGACCGCGAGAAGCTGCAGGAAAGGCAGGCCAAGCTGGTCGGTGGCGTCGGCGTCATCAAGGTCGGTGCCGCTACCGAGGTCGAGCTTAAAGAGAGAAAACACCGTGTCGAGGACGCCCTTTCGGCCACCCGGGCGGCGGTGGAAGAGGGCATTCTGCCCGGTGGTGGGGTGGCGCTGCTGCGGGCTACCAAGGTCTTAAAGAATGTGAAAGCCAGTGCTGATGAGATGACTGGCGTTAACATTGTCCGCAAGGCGGTGGAGGAGCCGATTCGCTGGATTGCCGATAACGCGGGTAAAGACGGTTCGGTGATAGTCGATGCGGTGAAGAAGAGCAAGGCCGGGATTGGCTATGGAGAAGGGCATCATCGACCCGACCAAGGTGGTCAGGTCGGCCCTGGAGAACGCCGCCAGTATCGCCGTAATGGTATTGATTACCGAATCCCTGGTGGCTGATATACCGGAGAAGGAGCAAACTCCGGGCATGCCGCCGGGCGGTATGGGTGGCATGGAAGGGATGATGTAATCCCTCCGTTAGCGGTACTAAAGGGGCCGCGGCTTTTAAGCTGCGGCTCTTTTTATATTACCAGCAGCTCCTCCAGCGGCTCGTCAGCCACGGGGCCGACCACCGCCAGCCTGAGCTGATTTGAGACCATCAACTCTTGGGCTAGCTGCTGTATTTCCTCGGCGTTGATAGCATCAACGATGGCTAATACTTCATCAACGCTTAAGATGCGCCGGGTGAGAATCTCCTGCCCTCCCATCCAGCCGGCAACAGCCCGACTGTCTTCCATGCGCAGTAGCAAGCGTCCTTTGGATAGTTCCTTGGCTTTGGTCAACTCCGCCTTAGATATAGGCTCCTTGATCTTGGAGAGTTCTTCTAATACAGCCTTGATGGCCACCTTAAGATTTTTTGGTTCCACGCCCGCGTAAACGGTAACCGAGCCGGTGTCGGCGAAGTGTTCGGCGTAGCTGTGGATGCTGTAGGCCAGCCCCATACGGTCGCGAATCTCGGTAAAGAGTCGGCTGCTCATGCCTTCCCCTAAAATTACATTGAGCAGGTCGAGGGTAAAGCGCTTGGGGTGGAGCAGGGGCAGACCGCTCAAAGCCAGGCAGAGGTGGGCCTGCTCGGTCTCTTTCACCTCGATGCGCAACTTGGGGAACTTTTGCTCTTTATATGGGGAAAAGGTGGGGTTGGGTTTCGTCTCGGTCCATCCGCCTAGCGCTTGCTCGATGGTGCTTACCATCTCCCCGTGCTCTCCGGCACCGGCGACGCTGACTACGGTGTTAGCGGGCAGGTATTGTTTTCCTAAGTAGTCGACTATCATCTCCCGCGTCATGGCGGCTACCGATTCCTTGCTGCCGGCGATGTCCCTACCCAACGGGTGTTGGGGCCAGAGCAGCTCGTCGATGAGCATACTAGCCAGCTGGGAGGGGGAGTCCTTACTCATGTTAATCTCTTCGCTGATAACCTGACGCTCGCGCTCGATATCGGCCGGGTCGAGGCGGGAGTTGAGCACTATATCGGCCAGCACGTCCAGCGCCAGTGGGAGATGGGGTTGGGCTACCTTGCACCAATAGACGGTCAGCTCCTTGTCGGTGCCAGCGTTGATGATGCCCCCCACCCCCTCGATGGCCTCGGAGATTTCGCGGGAGGTGGCGCGTTTGGGCGTGCCCCGGAAGTTCAGGTGCTCGATGAAGTGGGAGACGCCGGCCTGCGGCTTGGTCTCATACCTGGAGCCGACCCCGAGGAAGATGCAGACTGATACCGAGCGGGTGTGGGGCATGGGGGTGGTGATAACCCGCAGGCCGTTTTCCAGAGTGGTCTGTTGATGCAATGTTTTACCTTTTTTTGGAGAGTAAATGATATTCTAACGGTATGCTTTATGGGGTGTCAATTGGGGATTGGCTTTTCTTCCCCACCCCACCCTGTTTAGCTAAGGTCTTTCTGTCCCACCCTGCCCACCCTTAGAGGGTTTCACCCTCTAGAGTTCCCTTGGGTGGCGTAACCCACAAGTTAAGAAGTTTATCTTATTAGGGTGCGCTGGATGGGTCAGAAACGACGTACGCTAACAAAGGTGGGGTGAGGGTGGTTCTCACCAGCTTTGTAAAAAGGGGGCTTTTATTGTAAACTGTTTGTTGAGATGGAAAAGTATAAATATCAGGACTTTATCTCCCAGTACTACAACGTGACCACCAAACTAATTGACGAGACGGTAGAGAAGGGCTTGGGTGATAAGGTGCTGGTGTACTACAAGGACAAGACCTACACCTACGCCGAGATGCAGAAGATGATAAACCGGGTGGGAAATGCCCTCAAGATATTGGGCGTGCACATGGAAGAGCGGGTGATGCTGGTGATGTACGATTCACCCGAGGCTATGGCCTGCTTCTTCGGCACCATAAAAATCGGCGCTATTCCCATTCCGATAAACTATATGTACAC
>SMTZ1_10002219_pt1 | contig 19629 bp, 17 predicted proteins | sample DeeMarSWOR136_30_FD_25667 | JGI IMG/M metagenome (IMG submission 25667)
AACCGATATTAGAATGTATTATTGAAGGATTAAAATCAGCACAAGCAACTGAAATACTACTAATTGTTGGATATAGAAGAGAAGTTATTAAGAATTTCTTCGGGACCGGCTATAAATTTGGAGTTAACATAAAATATATATTTCAAGAAAAACAAAAAGGAACTGGACATGCGGCTCTATTAGCGGAGAAATTCTGCGGAACAGATAAATTTCTTTTACTCTATGCGGATGTGTTAGTATCTTATGGTATTTATAGAGAAGTTGTACAACTTCGCGAAACCGAAGAATTTGCGTTAGTAGCAAACCCAACTGAGGATCCTTATAAAGGGGGCGCGATATTTTGTGAGGGAGATTATGTAACAGACATTATCGAAAAGCCTCCTAAAGGAACTTCGAAATCAAAGTTGAATAATTCCGGTATTTATCTCTTTTCTAACAAAATCTTTGAACTCCTAAAAAGAACGCCGAAGTCTAATAGAGGTGAAATAGAACTAACAGAAGCAATTAAAGAAGGAATTTTACACCACAACTTAAAATTTAGACTCGTTAAAGTTAAAAAGCACCAGATGAGAAAAGACCTCGGGGACATTAACGATTATTATGAGCTAACAGAGAATCCTTCATGGTTGAAAAAAATAAGAGAGTGAAAAATTACTACAGAAATTGGGAAAAGCATTTCTCTCTTGGAGTATACAAAAAAAATTCTTTATAAGATTTAAAGAAGCAAGATTTTAAGACAAATAAAATTCACATTAAGAACTATTTTATACTACTTCAACGAAATAAAATAAAAAAAAATCGTTTAAAAACAAAATACTGGATTTGATTACAATGGCTAATGGAGAGGGAATTATTTTTGGCATAATTATTGGCATTATTGCTTATGTCTGTTTGGATGTTGGCAAAGGAATTCAGAAATACGCGATTGAAGGTTTAAAAGAGGATAAAACGGTAAAAAGCAAAAATTCAGGAATATGGATTTTTGGTACCATTTTGACTAGTATTTACATGTTTATTCAATGGGCGGCGCTATTTTTTGCACCTATTAATTTAATAGCTCCTCTGGAAGGGATTGGTTTAGTAGTATTACTGATATTTTCGTACTATGTCTTAAAAGAGAAAATAACTAATATTGAAATTATTGGTGTGGTCTTAATTATCGTTGGTACAGTAATAATTACATTATTCAACCCAAATACTGGAGAAATAAATGCAACTGACTTTAATTTAAATATATTTTTAATATTCTCTTTAACAATATTAGCAATTGAAATTATAGCAATATTTTTTTCGAAATTTAAAGATTATAAGTTAGCAGGATTGATAATTGGAGTCACAGCAGGCACGCTAATGGCTTTTCAAACTTTTACTAAAAGAGTTACTGCGATACCTGAGTATTTCTTAATTTTTACAGGTATTATGTTTGCAGTAGCGGTATCAACTTTAGCTGTTACTCAGTTTGCTTTTACTAAAGCTAACGCGAATGTTGTTGTACCTTGTTTCACATCTGCAAGTATAATCTTAGCAACCTTGTTAGGCGCGATTGCTTTGAACGAAGTAATAGAGCCCATTCAAATCTTAGGAATTGTATCGATAGTATTCGGAGTAATCTGCTTGACTGCCTTTAAAAAAGAAGAAATAAGAAAGAGTGTAGATTTAGAATAAAATTAGCGAAATTATGAAAAAATTAGAAAAAATAGACTGGTTTTTGATTCTTTTTTTTGCAATCCTAATTATTCTTACAGTTCTCTGTATAATGTACCCTGGGATTGCTGCTTTTTTTGATCTCGCTGATATTACCAATCCTGAGAGCGGTATTACTTTTGATTTAGGTAGCGGTCTATTTTGGGTGTCCATTGCTTGTTTTTTAGGAGCGTTGGTTCCTTTCCCCGTTCCTTATGTTCTTATAGTAGGAATTGTGGCCAATCATTACTACGCAGATCCAGTTCTAGGATTCGGTGGAGTGCTCTTAATGGTAATTATCGCCACGCTCGTTAATGCCGTGGGAGATTTTGTCGACTGGCTCATCGGTTATGGGGGGGGTAAATTATCTGAGAAAGGAGAAATTGACTCTGCACTTGAAGAATTAAGACATATAAGCGAAGGTGGAGAAATTCCGGATAATATTTGGGCAAGATTAGTGTTTAAAAATCCGGCTATTATCCCAGTTTTACTCTTGTTATTTGGTATGACTCCTCTCCCTGACTCTTTGCTCTTTATACCACTTGGAGTAATCAACTATTCTCTTAAGAAAACGATGTTCTGGAACGCAGTAGGAAAATTTTTGATGATGCTATTTGTAGCGTTATTAGGAATATTTACATTTGAACTTATGTTTACATTATTTGGAGGCGGCGGAGAATTCGGATGGGTTACGGGGATGATTGTACTGTATCTTTCCTGGGCGTTGATGGCGATTATGACTAAATTCCAAAATGAATCTAAAGATTAATCAAATGCATTATTACTTAGTTATTTTTAGCTTATTGCATAACAATTTTTTAATATTTTATTCGAATATTTTTTAATATAAAGATTAATAATTACATGATTTTTGCAGTTTTGATTACCCTTTTCATTTCTTTACAGTATAAAGAAATATATAAAAATCTAATTACAAATAACTGATATAAAATGATTGGATATAAGGAAATTCAAGAAGCGTATGAACGAGTTAAAGATGCGGTTAATAAAACACCGATTATGACATCAAGAACGCTAAATGCAGCAACAAGCGCTAAAATCTTTTTAAAATGCGAAAATTTTCAGAGAATTGGAGCTTTTAAAATGAGAGGAGCTTATAACGCAATTTCTCAGCTCTCTGACGAGGAGAAAGGAAATGGAGTCATCACACATTCAAGTGGAAATCATGCTCAAGCAGTTGCGCTTGCAGCAAAGTTATTAGGAGTTAAAGCTACGATTGTAATGCCTGAAACTTCCCCTCAAGTAAAAGTAAATGCCACAAGAGACACTTACGGTGCAGAAGTAGTAATGTGTGCCCCTACAATTAAAGCTCGCCAAGAAACAGCAAATAGTTTAATGCAAGAACATGGATACACATTAATTCATCCTTATGATAATGATAGTGTAATTGCAGGAGCTGGAACCGCAGCATATGAATTACTGCATCAAGTAGACAATATTGACATGGTTTTTGCGCCTGTTGGAGGAGGTGGATTGCTTAGTGGAACATCAACTGCTGTTAAGGGTTTCAATCCAGAAATATTAGTATATGGAGTTGAGCCAGAAAATGTAGATGATGCATATAGATCTTATCATTCTGGAAAGGTTGAAACTAACGATACAATCAACTCAATAGCTGATGGTCTTTTAACCAATTTAAGCGAACGCACGCTTTCAATCATAAGAAAAAGAGTTGACGATATCCTTTTGGTATCCGAGAATGAAATTCTTGAGGCGATGAGATTTATATGGGAACGAATGAAACTAATTGTAGAACCTTCTGGAGCGACCTCCCTCGCGGGTGTCTTATCTAAACAAACTCCGATAGAAGGTAAAAGAGTTGGGGTTATTATTAGTGGAGGTAATATTGATCTAAAGACCTTCTTTGATGAATTTAACAAAAGAATTTTACTAGGGAAATAGGTTTACTTGAAAATTGGTGAAATTCAAATTTCACCGATATTATTATTTTTCTCTAATTTTTTTACTTTTTGGGTTTCCAAATGGACATATTGCCAAGCAAAAAGAACAATAGTTATTCTTAAGTAAGCTAGCAATGCACTTTGCACGCTCAACACAAGTAAGTACTCCAGAACCTTTTACTTTCTCAATGGGTTCCCCATAAGCAGCGCCACCCTTACAATTTTTCACGCATGCTCCACAACTCTCGCAGTACTCTTTCATATAATTTAAATCAGGTTTTGCAGATTCGGGTATGTCTGCGTCCGTCGTTATCATACTCCAGCGTTGCCTAGGCCCAAATTCAGGTGTAATTATGAGCCCATTTTTTCCCATAACGCCTAAACCCGCAGCAACAGCGTGAGGGGGAAACAACATCTTACCTCCAAATGGATGATGCGCTTCGCTCTTATACCCCTTACTCTTTAAGTATTCGGTTAATTCGATTGTAATGTCTCCTAATTCTTTATACACTCTAAAACATTCGACTTCTGCTAATATGTTTGGAGCTGTTTTAATTTCCTCCCATTTCATTTCCATACCTAGGATTATCGCGTTTTTCCCAAAGACCTTAAGTTTATAAAAGATGAAATTCTCTAATACGGGAGTGTATCCGATAAAGTCAACGCTCATTTCTTTCGCTTTCGCTTCAAATTCCTTCCAAAATTCTTTAGTGGTTTCTGTTTTAGTGTTATTTTCGTTGCTATATTTAGTTTTTCTCGCTTCTTGAAATCCCTTAAATGTGCCTCGAATATATTTGCTAAATTTTCGAGCTACATCTCGGTCTATCTTCTCCTTTAGTTCTAATTTAAAGACCTCTTTGGGGACCACAAATACCAAACCTTCGTTTTTCCCAATATAAGTAGGAATCAAATCTTCTGATTTAGACATATTTTATCATTTATTTTTTATTTTCAATTACAATTTAATGTTATGAATTTATATCTTTTTAATAAGTACATAAATTGCTAGTTCCGAAACATAAAATGCTATAGCAAAGAAAAGAGCCCACTCTAAGATCACCCATCCAGTTAATAAAAAAATGGCAAAAACACCCGCGACTGAAAAGCCAATAATGGACTGTATTCTTGAATACCTTGGATCAGGCCACATCAATAGACTATATAATACGCAATAAGCGAGAGCGCAGTAAAAAAATACTCCGGCTAATGTCGCGTGAACTACACCAATTGTAAAATTATACGCCGGAAGAAACCCTATCACAGAAAGCGTTATACTTGCAATTATTGAAATTATTACAGTCCTATTCCGCCATTTCACATTAAGCCCTTCCCGTTCTAACGCCCTTCCGATGTAAACGAAGAAAGGAACCGCGAGTAATCCCGCTATTATCAATCCTAGATTAAAACATAAACCTGCAAATCCTGATTGAACGCCTAAATTACTAATGTAATTCTCGAAAATTCCCTCTTTAGGCGCTTGATAAAAAGAAATGAAGACGAAAACGACGCCACTTACCGCAGATAGAAGACCGTAAAACCAACCAGGTGCGATACTTAGAAGTTTGTCCATAAATGATTTGACTTTACCCATTAAAAACATTCAAGATTTTTTTAAGAGAGTAAATACGGATGTTTCAATAACCCAAAAGACTATGGCAAAAAAGACGATCCATTCCGTTAATGCGGTTTTTAGTATTAGGAATATTCCAAACGTGCCTGCAACTATAAATCCAAGAATAGCTTGCAATATTGGAAATTTTGAGTCGGGAATCATTACAATGCTATAGAGGAGGCAAAAGAAAAGCCCATCAAAGAAAAACAACATTGCAGAATAATAGTGATGCAACATTAAATGATCGTGCATAGGAAAAATCCCCGCGAGAGATAAACCAACGCACGCAATTATTGAAGTTATTTCCGCCCCGATTAAAATCCATTTAAATATTCCTTCGCGTTGTATCATTCTACCAAGATAAATAAAAAATGGAATTGCGACAATTCCCGCAATAATAAGCGCCAAATTAAAAATAATTCCCGGTACTCCGGGAACAATACCTAATTGACTAACATAGTGCGTGACCATGGTATATCCCGTTTCTGACGCCATAACAACTGCAATAAGTATAAGTCCCGCCCCTAAAGCCATAGATACCAAGCCGAAATACCCACCTGGTACTCTATTGAATAGTCTATCAATAAATTTTTCATTTTCCATATTATCCCATCTATCTGAAAAAATATAAATAATTCTTAAAACTGAAAAATGATTGAAATATAATTAAAAATACAGATAAGTAAAGTACAATGCCTTTAGTAAAAATTAACGATGTGAATATTTGCTACGAAATCTATGGAGAAGGAGCCCCCGTAGTAATGGTTGAAGGATATAGCGCAAAAAAAGAAAACTGGATTGCGCAAATTAAACCATTATCTCAACACTTCAAGATTATCGTTTTAGATAACCGAGGCACGGGTAAATCAGATCGTCCAGATTATCCATATACTATGGATATGTTCGCGGATGATATCGACGGTCTAATGGAATTCCTTAAAATCGAAAAAGCTCATATAATCGGGAAATCGTTGGGAGGTATGATTGTTCAATCTTTTGCTCTAAAATATCCGCATCGGATAAATAAAATAGTATTAATCAATACGACTGGGACTTTGCCAGTAAATCCGGAAGAAGGAATTAAAATGTTAGTCGATGGATACATTGAATATTATCATGCTTCTTTAGATGATCCAGCAAGAACTTTTTTTAAGAAGTCTGTCCAAGAATTTGATAGAAAATTTCGGAAAAAAATGGAGGAGGACCCAAAACACATATTTTATGGACTTTTTTCCGCAGAAGATTTAATAAGAGAAAGCACGATCGATATAACAACTCCGCGAGACTTAAAAAATCAAGCAAGTGCTTTTGTAGAGTTTAACGCGCTTGATAAACTTCACAATATTAAGAATTCAACTCTTATTTTATGCGCTGAAAAGGACAGACTTTTACCCGTAATGATGAGCGAAAAGATTCACGAGAAATTGCCTAATAGCGTTCTAAAAGTAATTAAGGGCGCAGGGCATAATTCAAATTTAGAAAAAGCGCCAGAGGTAAATCAGTCTATCGTAGATTTCTTAAAAAATTGAGATTTTTAAAAAAATCATAGCTTTAATTAGATAATATCGAAAAGAATTAAATTACATAGATTAAGTAAAATATTATGCCTTTTGCAAAAGTAAATGACATAAATATCTGCTATGAAATTCGCGGAGAAGGCTATCCAGTCATATTAATTGAAGGCTTTGGTGCAAAAAAAGAAAAATGGGTTGCTCAAGTTGGTCCTCTCTCAGAACACTTCAAAGTTATAACCATGGATAACCGAGGCTCTGGGAAATCGAATCGTCCAAACTATCCTTACACAATGGAAATGTTTGCGGACGATATTAATGGCCTTATGGATCACCTAAATATCGAAAACGCGCATGTAATTGGGAAATCGTTAGGGGGGATGATTGTCCAAATTTTTACAATAAGATACCCAAATAGAGTAAAAAAATTAGTTTTAATGAATACATCATCTGGCTATCCCAGTGAGGATGGCCCAAGAATGTATTCTGAGGGAAGAATTGCGAAATATCATGCAAAACTTGAAGATCCAGTAAAAGCTTACCTGAACGACCTTAGTAATGCGTTTAGCCGGAATTTTAGAAAATTAGTACAGGAAGATATAACGAGAAAATTCCATGGACTTTGGTCAGCAGAATATTTCATTCAAGAAAGTACCATCGATCCTACAACCCCTCAAGATATAAAAAATCAAGGAAACGCAATACTAGGCTTTAATTCCCTCGACATACTTCACAAAATAAAATGCGAAACATTGATTTTAGGTGCTGAAAACGACCGAGTAATGTCTGTATATAATCAAAAACAAATGCACGAGAGGATCCCTAATAGCATTTTAAAAATAATTGAAAATACAAGGCATGATTCTAATTTAGAGAAAGCTCCTGAAGTAAATCAAATAATAATCGATTTCCTTAAGAAGTAAAATTATTTGAAGTGGGTCGGTAATGTTTGCAAAATGAGATAACGAAATCTTCTGATTTATTAGACGAGAATGGACATCTTATCCAAAAAGGCTGGGCAAGAAAGTTAATTCTCGATTATAACCGCGAAAATATTAACGCAGGATGGCATAGAATTAAGGAATGGGACTATTACTGCATTTTACATCCAGATTTCGGGATTTCTTTAGTAATTGCAGATGTGGGATATCTTGGATTATGTACCGTTTGCTGGCTTGACTTTAAAGAGAAATCATTCTATTGCAAAGATCAAATGAAATTATTCACGAGAGGAAAATTAAACCTTCCAAGAACATCTGAAGAAGGGGATTTACATTTCTCAAATAAGAACATCGTTATGGACTTTAAGAGAGGAAAGAACAAACGAATCCTCTCTGTAAATTATCCCGATTTCATGGACGGAGCGGGAATTACGGGAGAAATTGAGCTCTATCAAGATCCTAAAATGGACACGATTGTTGTGGTGACTCCCTTTAAGGAAAATCCAAAACGGTTTTATTACAATCAAAAAATCAACTGCATGCCTGCGAAAGGTAAGATCGAAATTGGTGGAGATTCTTACCAATTCTCCGAAGATAACTGCTTTGGAGTCCTCGATTGGGGTCGCGGCGTTTGGACATATAAAAATCAATGGTATTGGGGCTCAGCTTCGGGATTAGTAAAAGGGAAACCAATCGGGTGGAACATTGGGTATGGTTTTGGAGATCTTTCCACACATACCGAAAATATCATATTTTACGATGGAAAGGGTCATAAATTTGATCAAGTGACATTTCACATCGACCCGGATGATTATTTGAAACCGTGGAGATTCACGAGCAACGATGGGCGTTTTGAAATGGATTTTGAACCTATTTTTGACAGAACTAATAAGATGAACCTTTTAATTTTAAAGACCGAACCACATCAAGTTTTTGGGTATTATAATGGCCATGTGGTTCTCGACGATGGTACTAAACTTCATGTGGATCGATTATTAGGATTCGCAGAGGAAGTTTTTAATAAGTGGTAATTTAAGAAAATTATAAATCCAATTCCAGAGGTAATTTTTAATATGTTATTTAAAGAGTGGTTAAAAGACGATTCTAAGATAATTTTATTCGATGGAGCGATGGGCACGGAGATATTTAAACGAGGTGTTAAGCCAAGAATCCTTCCTGATTTAATTAATATTAAGCAACCCGATATAATTGTTGATATTTTCAAAGCGTATTATGATGCAGGTTCAGATATGTGTCAAACCTGTACTTTTAGCTCATCACAAATAAATCTCCAGAAACACGATCTTGAAGAAAAAATTAAGCTTATCAACGAAAAAGCGTTGGAAAATATCAAAACCGCTTGTCTACCGGGTCGATTAATAGTCGGCGATATCGGTCCTTCTGGAGAATTCAGACCTCCCATAGGGAGCGCTTCACCCGACCAGTGGTACTCGAGTTTTAGAGGTCAAGCAGAAATTTTAGAACAAGGTGTTGATCTCTGGCACATAGAAACCGTGTCAGACATTGAAGAAATGGTTACAGCAATACGAGCGATTAAAGAAGTCTCCAAAAAACCAATAATTAGTTCGATGACTTATAAAAATACTAAAAGAGGGCATTTTACGATCATGGGAGATTCTTTAGAAAAATGCATCAATGCAATGGAACAAGAAAATGTGGATGTAATTGGATCAAATTGCTCTCTGGGTTCGGGGGATATGATTGATGTGGTGAAAGAAATGAAAAATTTTACCGATAAACCTCTCTCTGCAAAGCCAAACGCTGGTTTGCCTAGAGTAATTGATGCGGGAAAAACTGTCTACGACCAACCAGTTGCAGATTTTGTCAGCGATATAAAACAAATGATTGATTTAGGGGTCAAGATTGTCGGTGGATGTTGCGGAACATCTCCTGAAACGATAAATGAAATAAGGAAACTGATTGATTCGTTTTTATGAATATCCAAAGAATCCCTTCGCGGCGATTAAAGCCCCAAGGATAATAATTATGGGAAAGGTTATCCCTACGATTTCAGCTATTCCCGGGATTTGAATCTGTCCGCCTGGTCCAATAACACCGTGCACAAAACCAAAGAAAATAATCAAAATGCACCCAATAAAAATAAAAATTGCGCTCTTTCTTACGATTCCCGTTGATTTTCTTATTAATTGAATGTATCCCCAGAGAAGAATGATAAGTTCTACGAGGAATGGAGGTATTACCCAGACAAACATTATTGAACCTGTAAAATTCGAACCGATAGAAATTATCACGTTGATTACAAAAAGTATAATCGAAAGCAATGAAAGAAAATTTTTACTTTTTCTAAAAAACAGCCTTTCTAAATATATCCCCAAGGGTAAAACGGCGATAAATAGAAATGAGTTTGATAAAAACATAATGAATTTATCTTCTCCCGTAGCAAATAATCCCATAATAAACCTCATCCCCAATCCCACAAAAAGGATACCTGCAGCAAGATTAAAAGATTTTGAGACATCTTCCTTGGTATAGGCTCTCTTAATGAACACAAAAGCAAAAATACCAAATATAATAGCAGTAATTATCCACAAAGTAAGTTCAATAAGACTAATCTCACTCATATTACGTTAAACCTTATAACTCTTAAATACCAATAACATGAAAACTCCGCTTAATAAAACTTTATGTTCGTTTTTGATAGCAATTAATATTAATAAGTTCAAAAAACGATTTATATATATACTATATTATAACAATACTCTGAAGGGAGTAAGAAAAATGAGTAGTATAAAGAAAAAAATAAAAAATACCTTGTTTGACACCAAAGCTGAGAATATTTACGATTCAATAGTTGAAGATGCTAAATTCGTTCAAGAGAACCTTAGTTTATTTAGTAAAACAAATAAAGAACAATTAAAAATTTTAGAAGATGAAACATCAGAAGGGATTAATACGCTTAATACTTTAAAAAAAAACAGAAATAGAAAATCAGCTCAAGGTAAACTCACAATCCAAGAACTGCAAAATGTTTCTGTTAGAACTAAAAGAACGATTACCCTTTTAAAGAGCGGGAATTCCCATAGTGAAAGCGAATATTTACAAGCAATATCCCAAGTATACAACTTCATTGATAAAATTAGAACAACAGATACGCAAGTAAAAACACTACCATATCCTAACGCGGGTATTACTATTTTAGGGTTGATTTTTATTGTTATTCCATTCTTAAATGTACTATCTATCATCATTGGTGGGTATCTCGCGTTCTCAAACGATCGGCGTTGTCAAGTTAATGGGACTCTAATGATAATAGCTACAATTATTGTATTACTCGTGTCGTTATTATTATAGAAAATTTGGTGGATATATGGCCAGTTTAGTAAGAAGTGTAATAATTTCATTACTCATATTGTGTGCATCTGGATTATGGATGATGCAGGAGAATCGATACCATGTCATCGATAACGAATGTGTCGAACTGTGGGTTCATGCTCCTTCTACGGTTCAAGCAGAAAAATCTTTCGAATTTCATGTGCAAGCGTGGGATAATTATGAACGATTGAGCTCGATATATAATGGAGAGGTATCGTTTGAGCTCGTTAGTTTTGCGTATCAACCGTCCATTTATCCGATTTATAGCTTCGCAATATTACCGGAAAACTATTCCTTTTCGGGAGATATAATAGAACAAGGCTTAATTCCCGGGTATAAAATTTCTTCAATTGATGGGAAAGATCGTGGCAAGCACACCTTCATAGGAAAGATAATGAAAGCGGGAATTCACTATATTAAAGTAAAGGATAACTTAGGAAATGTTGCATTAAGCAATCCCATCCAAGTTATAGATGGAGAACCTTCCAGATATCTATATTGGGGAGATATTCACGGGCATTCTGCTTTATGCGACGGCTCAGGCTATTTGGAGGATGCGTATAAATTCGCAAAAGAAGTCGCGTATCTCGACTTTGCTTCCGTAACAACTCACGACGATTGGACGGATTATTACGGCACAGCTCCCGATTTCGGACACTTGTGGGAAATTTCTAAAGCAGCCGCAAATCGATGGAATTCTCCTGAAGATTTTGTAACCCTTGTCTCTTACGAGTGGACGGCACAATTACTTGGTTACGGACATATGTGTGTTTATTATAAAGGAGATGATGGACCAATGATTTCATCATCTTATCCTTGGTATAAATCTCAAGATTTATTGTGGAACGCGCTTAGAGAATGGAAACAGTCCTCAGGATCAGATGTAATCACTATTCCTCATCATACGGGACATGTGTCAAGTGGAATGTATTTTGATTGGAGTTTTTACGACCCGGAGTTCGTAACTCTCGTCGAAATTTGCTCTGCCCACGGTTCGAGCGAAAAAGTGAACGGATTAAAAACAATAAAACCTGGTGAGAGTAAAATTCATGGATATCATGTCCAAGACGCGCTTGCAATGGGCTATAAAGTTGGATTTATGGCGAGTTCTGACCAGCACGATGGGCGACTAGGTCATCCAATCCTCCACACAGACGCAAATACGCGCTTTCAATACCCTTACACCTCAATGGGATTAATCGGAGGATTCCGATTTGGAGAGGAGTACGAGGGAACTCTTACTGGTCTATATTGCGAAAATTTAACTAGAAATGGTGTTTTCGATGCTTTAAAGCAAAGATCGTGCTATGCTTCTACTCATGTAAAAAGACCAATAATTGATTTTTCAATAAATGAAGTCTCTGTGGGTCAAGATGATTCTACTGTTTATGTCGATTCGCTTGACTATAGTCCCTATATAGAAGTATTTATCGCTATTGACGCTGGTCAAGAAGATAATTTAATAAAAAATATAACGCTCGTAAAAAATAATGTAGATATTCATTCAATTAAGCCACCAGATGATCCACTTGTTTATAGATACATATATAATGATGTACAAAAATTAACGGGAATGAATTATACATATGGTTTAGAAGACGAAAATGGATATAAAATAACGCCAAAAGCGAAGATCTATTTATCGAATTATAGCACAGCCAAGCCTCCTTCGACAAATTGGGATGGAGTGGGATATTCTGATATCACAGATGTATATTATGTGCGAATTGTCCAAGAAAAGGGAGAAATGGCCTGGATTGGACCAATTTGGGTTAAATTAAAATAAAAGAAAACACGAATCTAATTATAATGTCCGATTCAGAACATCGCAATATTAATTTAAAGAAGCAAAAAGTTTTGGGATGGTGGAGAATACCGCGTGCATTTTTATTTTTATTGGGTATTGTATCTCTTTCTTGGTTTTTCTTTAGTTTTATCGCAATAGTAATCGGACTTATGTTGTTTGTAGTTTTTAAAGATCTTGCGTGGAAGCGAAATGGCGTAATTCTTGCGTTTGCTGGTGGGATTGCGGTATTTCTGCAAGAAATGCATTACCTTTTGTTGGGGATGGCTATACCGTTAGCAATGATATTTTTTTCGGGTTTTTTAATTGTATCAAACGATGTAATAAGGTGGATTTTAAAGAAAGCAAAAAATAGACCGTATCGAGATTGGGAACGACTTCTACAGAAGATTCCATCTAAGATTGCTTTAGCATTAAAATTATTTGCGATAGTTCTTCCTATCTTTTTATGGTCCATTGTGAGTATAGATCTTTTTGTTATGTTCGATAATAATCCTCAGCTTCTATGGATTCATGCCCCCTCCACAGTCGAACCTAATATGGAATTTGAGTTTACGGTAGAAGCGTGGGATTCATATGAACGTCTAAGCGCTACTTACAAAGGAACTGTAGAGTTTTCCCTCGAGTCGTATCACCTTACTACTTATAATCTATTTAACTCAGTAAATCCCACTTTACCAAATTCCTATAGTTTTACGGGACAATTTTTCGGTTCTACGGTTGCGTATTTAATAAACGATGGAAGGGACAACGGCAGGCATGTTTTTAACGCAACGATTAACGATCCTGGCATCCATTATATACTTGTAAAAGACAGCATTACCGGAAATACCTACTATAGCAATCCTATAAAAGTCGAGAATACCGATTCTTATATTTATTGGGGGGACCTTCACACCCATTCGATGATTTCGGATGGATCCGGTTCTGCAGAGCATTCGTATTTTTACGCGAGATACATTGCGTGTTTAGATTATTATTCTCTTACCGATCACGGAGAACATCTAGATTTACTTGGATTCTCTATAAACGGGCCTAATTTATATCCTGTATTACAATCCGTCACAAATAACGCTTACGAGCCCACTAAGTTCGTTACTTTTCACGGAGTTGAATGGACAACAGGATATATAACTAGCTTGTTTAGAAATTATGGTCATTACACTTGTATTGCTAGCGGAAACGATTTACCTTTAATCTCTGCGAACGCACAGAAAAATACATCGGAATTATGGGACTACCTCGATTTGTACACTTCAACTTCGGGAAATAGGATACTGGCGCTACCACACCATACTGTTCGCGCTCAATTTATTCAAGATTGGACTTACATAAATCCGAAATATGTAAAATTAGCAGAGGTAACTTCTGTACACGGCGAGAGTCTATTCGAACCACGACATATGTTAAACTACAGAGGATGCGTAGATAATCCGCCAGAATATGTGAACGGTTCTTCCATAGTTGATGCGTACATCATGGGAAAAAGAATGGCGCTTATAGCGGGTAGCGACGAACACGACGGTCATCCAGGACATAGCTTGAGCCATACACCAGCATATATCGGCCATCAATGGCCTCTTAGTATTTGGCACGCAAGAAACGGTCATCCGTATCCAGGTGGGCTTACAGCTGTATACGCGAATAATTTAACTCGAAAGGAGGTTTTTAATGGACTTTATTATCAACGAGTTTTTGCCAACTCAGACCATGGTCGTCCAATTTTAATCTTTAAGATCAACAGCGTTGGAGTTGGAGATGGTTCCACAATTACAGTTAGCAGTCCTACCGCTGACCGAAATATCGAAGTATTCCTAGCTCAGGATGGCGCTCCAGCTGCAACAAAATACACTTCAGCATCAGTGAATGTAAGTTGGACTCCCAATTGGAGAGCGAGAATTGAAATTATCAAGAACGGAGAATCAATCTATAATGAGACTGTATCAACGCCTGTAGTAAAAATAACCCATACCGATTCTCAAAGTATCACAGGAGCCTCCTACGAAAAAAGTTGCGTAAAAATTGGAGACGAATATTTCATTAACAGTTACAGCGAAAATCCAATAGATCCTAGCATTTTAAATACTGGAGGTGCCGATTTCTACTTAGTACGCATTGTTGGAGCGAATGGTAGGACATCCTACGCTGGACCAATTTGGGTAGAATATTAAAATAAGTGAAGGTTTAAGAGATTATGGTTTTGCGATTTAGCGAATTTATGAGAAAATGGTTTCCTTGGTTTGTAAGACACTATAATAGGTTAAAAGTTCTCGGAATTGAGAATTTACCCAAAATAGGGAGCGCGATAATCACTCCGAATCATTCGGGAGGAATGGATTGGGACAATTTTACTATTATGAGTGCATTGGAGCACTTTAAAAGTAATAATCCAGCAAGAAAAAGAATATGGCTTTGCTATTGGGATAAGTGGGCTGTTGAGGAAGAGCCATTTGCGTCGTGGGTTCAAAAGTTTTCTCCCATTCCAATAAGTGTTACCGGGAATAGTTTCCCTTACAAATTAATCGATAAAATCGTAGAAAAAGGCGAGTTAATTGCAATTATGCCCGAAGGCCACTCGGCTGCTTTATACGAAGGATACCGATTGTGGAAATTTTATCCTGGTGTTATTAAACTTCATTTGCGTTATAAAATTCCAATAATACCTACAGCACAAATTGGATTCGTAAAAGCGGCACCAATCATTTGCCATCAATATAATCCGGGAGTCGTACCTCCTTGGGAAAAGGAGCTCATGTTTCCGCTTGTATTACCTAAAAAACTTACTATTCATTTTGGAAAGCCAATTACATTTGAAGAGTATTACGATAAAGATGTAGATAAGGAGACTATGTATAAACTCGCGAATATCGTCAGGAAAAAGGTTAGAGAAACGATATCGTTATACAAACCTGGTGTTTCTTGGAAAGATCCCTACGGGAAGAAAAAAGTGAATTAATATAAATACCAAATTCGAATTTATTTACATTCCATTTTAATATAATTTCGAGATGATGGATTCATGAATGAAACAGCTCCAAAAAAAAATAAAGATATCGTTATTAAAAGATATCCTAAGAAAATAATTGCTTCCTTCCAATTAGGAAATTTTATTGGATTAATGATGAGTCAATTATATTCTCAGCAGTTTCCCTATTATTATCAAAGTTATGTTGGATTGGATATAACTCTGTACGCCATTGCAATGTTTTTATACATGATTTTTAATATGTTTAACGATCCCTTGCTTGGGTATTTATGTGATCGTTCAAAGCGCTTAACGAGTAAATGGGGTAAACGATTTCCTTTCATAATAATGGGAGGGATTCCATATTGTTTTATGGTTATTTTTATCTTTATGGCACCTTTAGTAAGTCAAGTAGGACACATAGCCATTTTTTTCTGGATGTTATTCTTCTTATGCCTTAGCGATAGTTTTTTCTCTCTTTACGATATTAATAGAGTCGCTCTCTTTCCTGATAAAATCCGGGACGATAATGATCGTAGAATTGGAGGAACAATAACAACAATTTTAGAAACCATAGGGGTTTTATCGGGAATATTAATCCCTGTATTAATCATTGACGAATTAGGACAAGATATAGGATATCCAACTTCGGCAATATTAATTGCCACAATATCGTTCATTGTATTTCTTTTTATGATCCCTGGGGTTCGCGAGGATCCAGATATGAAAGAACGTAGAGCGCGCCTCAACGAAGAAAAGACTGTACCGTTTTTTAAAGGAATGAAATCAGCGATAAAAAATAGAAATTTCATTGCATTTATGGGATTGTATGTTGCCTATACATCAGCAATGGGATTAGTGATGGGATCTTTGCCATTTTTCGTTCAAGACATTTTACAGATGCCAAAGATTGGAGAAATAATATTAATATTTTATGTTATCGCAGTAATTGCTGCTGCTCCCTTGTGGTATAAACTTTCTTTTAAATTGGGAATTAAAAAAGTTGCCCTCATAGGAGCTTGTTTGTTAGGTAGTATGGGTTTACCTATGTTGTTTGTTCCGATTGGACCTAGCGGATTGCCTGTAACGGTTGTTATCTTGGTTATTGCTGGTTTCGTTGATGGAGCGATTATAAGCATGAATATGCCCCTTTATTCAAGTGTAATTGACGAAGCGTCGCTAAATTCTGGAAAACGTCAAGAGGGGATATATCAGGGCACCTTTTTGTTTATTTCTCGAATAGGAATCGCTTATCAATCGCTCGTTTACTGGATTGTCCAGACTTTTACAGGTTATCAATCGGGTTCTACCGATCCAGCTGAACTTATGGGATTAAAATTACAAATAGGTGTTTTTCCTTTATTTATAGTCGTCATTGGAGTTATTCTATTCTGGAAATTTTACAAAATCAGTCCAGAACAAATAAAAACAAACGCCCTGAAGCTTAAAGAACTTGATTTATAGATCAATACGGTTAGTAAAGATAATTTAGGATTGCCTTATTTATTAATTCAATCTATATTAATTGGGTAAACTCCATATTTTTCTAAGGTTTTCCTCATCGCAAGAAAATTTTCTAATTTTACAGCGGGATTGATGCTATGTCCAGAGCTTAATATATATCCACCTCCCGGTGCTATTTCTTTTATGAGTTTTTTTGTATAGGCTTTAATAAATTCTGGATCTTTATCAGCTAGATCTTGCGGCGATACATTTCCTACGAAAGTAATCTTGTCTCCATATTTTTCGTTTAATTTAAAAATGTCGTATTCTGGATTTGCTGTGGTTGGTTCGATAGGTTGAATCGCATCTACACCGCATTTAATGATGTCTTCAAATATCTTAGAAACATCACCACATGTGTGAAGAATTACTTTCAAACCACCTTTATGAGCAGTTTTACAAAATCGTTCCAACCACGGAAAAACATAAGTTTTATAGTTTTTTGGGCTCATTAATAAACCTGCTTTATATCCGTAATCGTCTAGGATCATTATTACACCATTCTCACCCCATTCAATCACTCTTTTCGCCATCTCTACTACAAATTTTCCTCGATCGTCAAATATTTTCTTAATTTCTTTTGGGCGAATTAATAACTTACTGAAGTTCTCCATTCCAAAACCTTCCCATGTTGATTCCATCACCCCTGGGATTGCTGGAGCGTGATATATTTCTCCTTTATGCTCTACATCGTATTGTTTAGCAGCCTTAAAAACTTTTTCTCTTACAGGTCGATCTGGATCAGGTTTAGGAAAATTCTCGTAATCCTCAAAATTCTCAAATATACCTCCGACATAATAAGTCATCGTTATTCCATATGTAGGATTCCTTTTATATTGAAAAATATGACCGCATTCGCTCACAATTCCCGTTTTATTAAATTCAATTGGAAAAGTCGTTAATACTGCATGATTTAAGTCAATCCCAATCTTCCGGTAGAGATTTCCTACGCGATTTACCAGCCTCTGAGCTGCAAGTTTTCCATCGGCAAACTTACGCATTAGCTTCGTCATTAATTTCGTACTTCCAAAAGACAAGTAATAGAAAATTTTGTTGATTCTTTCAACATTATCAAGGAAATACTTTTCTCCGTAATACTCACAAATGCGATAATTATCAATAGTATCTTCAAAAGATGGAACTCTGTCGGGTTCTTCATGATTTATTGCTTTTACTATTCTTTCTTGAGCATCCATTATATCAAACCTTCAAATCCTTGGAGGAGTATCCACAAAAAGCTTATTAAAATCCCCCATTTCCTTGATGTAAGGTCTAATTCGGAAGCAATAACTGTAGGGTTTCTTCTTGTGCAATTTAAACTGGTTGTGAACATCCATAACGCCAAAATTTTCCCCTCCAACGCCACGCTGTTTGTAATCGATGTTGAAGGTTATGTTCTCTCGATGAGGCAATTCGTTAATATGCTCCGCGTTAATTAAATCATCTTGGGTATAAGGCCACGCACTCGTATAAAGTAGAGTGCCTCCCACATCAGAAACGAATAAACCTTCTCCTTTTTCGTTTGTCATGGCTACCCACCGCACTTCGGTCCTATTTCCGTTCTCTTGAGGTACTACATAGTTGTGTATTAAATCTTCAACTTCACCCGAATAAATTCCAACTGCGGCACCCTTTTGTCTATCAAACATAGTCTCATGAGGTCCTTTCCCATACCAAGTCATTGTATTGAATTCTCCAGGTATCTCCATTTGCATACCGAAACGAATCATATTCTTCTTAGGAGTAAAATTACTTTCTATGCAGATATCCCCACTTCCGTAAATGGTATAAATAGTTTCGAGCAATTTTTTGCCGTTTGGCACTTTAGATTGGAATTTTATGCGTATGGCTTGAGGCTTTATATCTTCGATGACCATTTCTTTAACTTTCTTTTTCTTACCCGCATCTTTCCAGCCTCTTCCAATAAAGTATTTGAGAAATGGCACAAACAAAATTGGATTCTGTTCGTTTTGAGTGAGTGCTCTCCAGAAGTTATAAACCAATGGCGATTTAACAAATTCCTTTCCTTTATATAATAATGATTCAAGACTACCCGAAGATTTGCTAATACTTATTTTAAAGTCCGCCCCCTCAACATTATACGAGCTTTCTAATTCGTCCAATTTCACTGGTGGCATTTTCTCAATTTCAAATGGAATACTTTTGGGTACTTCGTAAGGGATTTTAAATTGATTCCACGCGACAACATGCCCTTTCTTTGCCCAAGGCATATCTTTATTCAAGATCGATGTAATTTTTAGATGATATTCCATATTTGGCTCCAATTTGGGAGTTTTAAACGGTATCTCGACTTTTTTCTGTTCCCATGGATCT
>SMTZ1_10002220_pt1 | contig 19629 bp, 18 predicted proteins | sample DeeMarSWOR136_30_FD_25667 | JGI IMG/M metagenome (IMG submission 25667)
TAGATGATGCTACTCTAACCTCCTGTTTTGGCACTATAAAAGTTGACGATGAGGGTATTCAAGGTAAAAAAACTGTAGTAATTGAGAATGGTATTTTTTGCAGGCTTCTTCATTCACGGGAGACTGCCTGTACATTTGGGAGTGATCCCACAGGGAATGGAAGAGCCTGGCTGTACTCACGGGAACCCAGTGTCAGAATGACGAACACGTTTTTAGTACCTGGAGAGAGGACTTTTGAGGAACTGACAGAAGACATTGGAGAGGGAGTGTACCTTCAAGGGGCAGAAGGAGGGAATGCAACACTCGATGGTACATTCATGATAATTACTGCTACAGCAGAAAGAATAGAGAAGGGAGAGCTCACAGGTGAATTCTACAGGGGCCCTGTAGTCTTTGGAAATGCTTTAGAATTTCTTGAGGGAATTGAAAGCATAGGGAACCAAGAAACGTTTGTGATGACTCCCTCTATATGTGGCAAGAGTGGAAGTGCTTTTGTAGGACAGGGCGGCCCTGCTGTTGGAGCTGAATTGTTTTTGGGGGGTTCATAATGCTGGATACAGCTTTACAAGCAGTAAAAGATCTGGAGAGAATGGGTGCTTCTGAAGCTGAAGGTTACATACAGGACAGTACTGAGGTTATTATATCAGTAAAAGATAAAGAATGGAGCAAGAGAAGGAAGAAGGACACCTGTATTGGATTGAGAACTCTCACAGGTAAAAAGAAAGGATTTGCTGCTGGAACGCTCCCCATGTGTTCTCTGGAAGAAATAGAGAAATTGTCTTTTATGTTTTCACAGAATACACCTGCAGACCCTTCATGGGAGCATCTCCCATATTCTAAACCCTGTTATAATCCTGAAGGTATATACGATAGAACGTTAGCAGAAATGTCAGAAGAAGAGGTCATGGACAAAGTACAGGTTATTATGAATGCAGTACGTGAGAAAGGAGGTTCAGCAGAACCCAATCTACTCTTGAGGGTAGATCGCATTGCAGTGGCCAACAGCTATGGTGTGGAAGGGTTCTACCAGAGTACAAAGTTAGATTTTGCCTGTTTGTGCAGGGTTGAAAAAAGAGAAAAAAGAGAGGAAAGTATGGCTGCAGTGGAGTGGCATTCAAGGGCTTTTGATGTTGATCTGGAGGGGTTAGTAACAACTGCAGAACAGTTAGAACCCAAGAATTTCTCCGCGATTAAAAAATCCTTTACTGGGGAAGCTGTTTTCCTCCCGGATGCAGTAGCTCACATCTTTCTTCCGTGTATTAAATGGGCAGTGCATGCAGAAAATGTATACTCCGGGAGAAGTAGATTCGCAGAAAAAGGAGAAGTATCCTCACCAGTTTTAACCATTACAGATGATGGAACACTCCCTACTGGTGTGCGATCTGCTCCCTTCGATGGTGAGGGCAACCCTATGCAGAAGACAACCCTCGTTGAGAAGGGGATCTTTCAGAACGCTCTCCACTCAGAGTATACAGCCAATAAATATGGTGACGTGTCTACAGGGAATGCACTTCGTTCTGCCACTACAGAACCGTCTGTAGATACAACCAATACTATCATGAAGCCAGGAGATCACTCTGTGGATGCTCTGGTAGAACAGGTGGATGAAGGAGTTTTAATCAGGAATTTTTCAGGAGATGTAGACCCTTCGAGAGGGTATTTTGATGGGCGTGCTGATGGCTCTTATATTAACCACGGTGAGATAGAATTCCATGTCAAAACCTTTCACATACGAGGAAATGCTTTCGAATCCTTACTGAATATAGTGTTGGTTGGGAAAAATCAGGTGTGCACGTCTGATGGCAAGTATTTAGTTCCCTTTTTAACCTCAGAAATTGAAATCATCCAAGGAAGTTGAAATGTGCATTTCACAAACTTATTACAGAGTAATCCGTTTATGACAAGTTCTGACACATAAGATTATAAGCTTCAAAAAAGAGGGAAGTCATGGCTGAAAGCACATATGTCAAAAAGATGGTTTAGTCTTCTGTGATGGGAGTATTTATACTGGCAGGGGGGTTTATGCTTTTTGTCACCCTCTTTCTCTTATATGTTCTATCTCTCATATTTGCGTACAGTGAATCTGTTCCTGACGGAAGCTGGTCCTTTCTGTTTCAGATTGGTATGATCTGTTCATTCCTTTATCTGGTGGGTGGATTCTTATGGAATCTGAAAAGGAAGAGAGAACCTTCAATTGATAAGAACGGCCGACTGCTCTTTTCAGCATCTTTCTTTCTAACAGGGGGTATCCTGCTCCTTATTGTGGTATTCCTGGCCACGAGACCTCATTCACTGGCAGAACAGGTAAGTACAAATATTACGTGGGTAAATGCATGGGTTGGAGGTGTTTGCCTTTTTTTGATAGGGTTTTCACTTTATACCTGGAGAAAAACAAAGAAGCGAACCCAGAAGACTATGGTCTGCCCCCAGTGTGGCCTTTATGTGCCTGAAGATATGGATTCATGTCCTCGATGTGGAACGCTGGTGAAGTAGTTCTATCAGTTCATCTGTTAACTGATGATGGAAATAGAGATACTGTGGGCCAATATTCTTGGAGTTCTCGAATTATGAAAATATACGGAAAAAACGAGAAAAAATAAAAAGGTTGAACCCACTCAAAGGTGAGTCATGAACAGATGTGCAGCCTATTTTTGTGAGATCAACTACATAAGAGGACATCACCAATGGCTCCACACTTGCCATGGTAAGCAGGTCATGTCAATGAGTGTGGTGGGTGGACAAGGCTGTGTAATACCCATCGCTTTGCTTGACATGACAGTTTTTCCCATTTCATAGATTCACCTCCTGAACGTTGTATCTGTTTTATATTTCTAAAATAATTGAACAATATAAATTTTTCGGTATAAATAGAAATAGAAATTAAAATTTATACTTACAGTTAGTTTACTCAATAATTGAGAGATTAGAAAAACATTCAGAGATCTTATAGATATCAGATAGGGTAATACAGTACTGCATTCCCGTAAAGGATTGGCAAATTTGAGTCGTTTGCAAAAGAGTCTAAGAAATGGATGAGAGAATTCCAGTATCTGCTTATAGTTTGCAGCCTGTGAGTGCTGTGATTTTCTTCTAATTCCATCATGACGATGGCCCCTTCACTGCCGAGACCAGCGCTTTCTGTCTTAATGTATGCAATGATTGTCTTACCATCTGGGCCCCATGAGCTGTCAGCAGCCACAATTGGTTTTCCCATGTAGTGCAGGTGATCACGTCTGTTGAAAAAGGTTAACTGCTGCTTTTCAGACCCATTACAATCCATAATCCAGAATTCTGTTCTTAACGGATTCATATCATACCCTGCAGAAGACATCCACACGATTTTCTCCCCATCAGGTGAATACTGGGCATGTTCGTCCCATTGATAGAAAGTATCTGTAAGTGGGGTTAATGCCTGGGTTTTTAAATCCAGTTCATAGATGTCCATCCCCCATAAGGGCTGATCTTTCAGTAAGTTGCTAGAAAACAGTATTTTAGTATCATCAGGTGAGAATCCATGGCTTTCGTAAAAATCTTGCTGTTTCCCAGGAGTGAAAGATTTGATGTTCTCCAGGACTGGTCCATTTTCTGTGACAAAATCAGCAACTTTTAACTCCCATCCCCCTGTTGACCCAGGGTCTTCTGTTTTTTCTGTTTTTTCTGCCCACAGGAGCTTTGAACCATCGTGGGAAAAATGAGGATGGAGTACTCCCCCCTTGGTGCCTACATCAGTCAATTGGTAGAATTTTTCTCCTTTACTGTCTGTGGCCCATAAATTGTTCAGCCATCCAGCTCCAGGGTTGGTATGTGCGTGCACATCTTGAGAGTCCATGTAAGAGGGAATTAATGAAGTATTGACAGACTGGAAGACGATCCATTCACCTGAAGGATGCCATGCAGGATTACCGCTATTGTGGGACAGTCCAGGTATATGACAGGTGAGGCAATATTCATCAGATCCATCAGGATTCATGGTATAAACTTCATAATAACCGTCATTTCCTTTCTTGTCAAATACTATTACATTTAATGCGTGAGACCAGTCCACGCGGCCTCCTTTTTCCATGATTATACTAATTTTTACGCTGTATTCCTCTGATGCAGATTCAGGTTTTACAGTGTCTTCCAGTTGTGTCTCAGGCGTTTGGTTCACACATCCATAGGTTAACCCGATCATTACCACACTTATGAGGAACATCAACTTGGCAGAGTTCATGAAATCATCTGCATTTTCTTTGGACCACGTCTTAATACTTTTTAGGTTCAGGTCTAAACCTATCTGGCATCCTTTAAAAGGTGTACGTTTGTACAGAATACAACTAGCCTGGAAACCACAGACCAGTCCTACAGTCCGATTACAGCGATTTTCTTATGTTATCGAGGAATTCTCTCGCTTCATTGGTCTGCAAGAGATTCCAGAGCCCTTCCAGCTTCTCACAGGAATACTCTGTACAGTATGCACAGTTTAAAACCCCTTTTTCCAGACCACACGTCCTCACTTCACACATTGTACAATGCTTAAACAGCTGCCCTTCACTCCTGCATCCATCGCAGCTGATGTCGGTGATTTCGAGGGGGAAATCTTCTGATGACCAGGCTTCAACAGTTTTTTTCCTTAATTCATCATTATTTGTTCTTTTAGCAATGTAAGCAGGGCACTTATTACACAAGAGCCCGCAGAAAGCTATCATTTCTTCTGGCATTCTGACACCTCTTTTACATTTTTTACAATCTGTATTACAGGGTATAATACAGTTCATTGATAACTGTGGTACACCAGTAAAAACCAGTTAAATACCTTTTCATTCCAGTACTATTCTATGCAAATTCACACAGATGTCAATCCTTTTTCTCAAATAATGTGGCAGCTTTCCTCATTTTCAAAATGATATCTACGTCAAAGGGGCAACGCTCCACACAGGCGCCGCACTCAGTACAATCAGAAGCTTTCGCATCCAGTGTACTATATGCATTCTGAAGAGCTTTAGTAACCCCCTGCTGTGCTGTGTCAACCATCTGGATAACCTGTCCAATATCGATACGAGAAGGACATGGAAGACAGTGATTGCAGTAGACACATTCACCTGTAACATACTCTTTGAAATCTGAAAGTAATCCTGAAAAGTCCTTTTCTTTCTCCGTTGCATCCAGAAATGCTAGAATACTATTTAATTCTTCAACATTTTTTACTCCCGGCACTGTGGTGGAAACACCCACCTGTGAGAGGACATAATTAAGACACTGCACTGGTGTTATTCGAGGAGGAACCTTCTTCTTCACACTTTTCCACCCTGTCTGGTATGCAGCAATATTTACTGTCCTATTCTCCTGCAGAAGTTTTCCTCCAGCAAAAGGTTTCATAGCTACTAACCCAACCCCCTCCCTTGCACAGGTAGCTAACATTTCATTTCTCCCCGGCATACTATTATTGGCCATGTTAACCTGAATCATGATGACATCGATGCCACTTTCTGCAGCCTGTGCAGCTACAAAAGGATCATGAGTGCTCATTCCCACAAATTTTGCTCTTTTCTCCTGTTTCAACTGGTGTGCCAGATCCATAACTCCTTTGGATAAGACCTCCTCGTATTGTTTTCTTGACTTGACAAAGTGCACATTGACAATGTCTGCATAACCAATATCCAACCGGGATAATACGTTAGAGAAGATTTCTTCACATTCTTTGACACTCCGTGTTTTGCGATACTGACCATTTTTCTCGCCAGAACCTAAATGGACAGCGAGTACAACTTTTTCTCTCTGACCTTCAAGAGCAGCTCTAAAGTTATCCAAATACTCAGAAAAGCTGAAAACTAAATCAATGTAGTTGACACCTGTAGTAATAGCCTTCCGAACGACTGAAATAACAGTTTCCTGCGGCTGTTTGTTCAAATACTCTGTTCCCAGACCAATTACACCTACTTTGAGGCCTGTTTTTCCTAAGTTACGATATTCCATTTTTCCACCTTCTTTTCATGATGTGACCCTTTCTCTCTATACTACATATATAATTATTTCTTTAGAAGTGGACTGTTCGGTACTCTGTCTTACAGGGACTTCCTTCTGCAATTTTTACCTGTCTATCACCTGGACGTGCCACTACAGACCAGATCGTTGCCATGATACGTCCTGAAGGATCTTTCTCATGTGCACAGACACTGCCTTTGTGGTCAGATAAAGCGCTCTTGACATCTTCTACATTAATTGAGGTGCATCTTCCTAACAGGGTGCGAATCCTGTTGTATCGTGGACGGGAAGATTCTGGTACAAACGGTTCTTTTCCCGAAAATCGTTGAGAGACTGCGTGGTTAGTCACCACTAAGAGACCATCTTCTGGATAACGGATTTCATACCCTTCTACACCTGCTTCCACCACTACAGCATGACCAGAACTGTCTGCAATGAGCCTGCCTCCACTGCCAGTACGCGGAAGAAGTTTAAAAAACTTCAAAGCTTCTTCTGCTGTTGCACAGTTGTCCAGTACATACCGTCCAGTGAACCAACCCACAGGTCCTGGTAAGACTGGTCGAGGACCTGGCAGGTGAATAGAAGTACTCCCTGTGAAAAGACCTGCTTCATTCAACCCATCCCATCGTCCCACCCAGATATCACAGTTGCCCACACTGGCGTAGCCTCCTTCAGGGTACGTACAGAAGGTGGTAGCACCTTCCTTTGATACATCTTCAAACATGTCGAAGTTCCTGCCCACAATCATCTGTCTATCCACTGTCTTCTCCGGCATGACAGCCACGATACTGCACCCAGGTACTTCTTCAGGATCAAAGGGAGCAGTCATGGTCAATGTCATTACAGTATCATAGTCTATTCCAGCACCTTCTGCCACGCCATGAATTTCCTCTACGAGCTCTGGCATGTACTGACCTACTACAGCTTCGCACTGTCTGGCAAATTTCACCATTTTCTCTTCAGGTGCAGGTAGTGTGAACCCAGCCTGTTTGAGTAACTGACCCTGGTAGAGTCCCATTTCGTAGTAAGACCCTTTGAGGTTAACACAATACATACAATACCTCCTTTCAACCAGTGTTCTGACAATTATTTTGCCAGTTCACTTTTTTGAGTATACTCCTCATTTTTTCATCTTCAACCAACATGGCAGCACCTCCACTGTATAGTTCTATCCACTTATAAACTTTTCTATGAACAATAGTACTAAATTTTGTGAACAAATCAAAATACTAAAAGGACGTGTCTTCGTATTATAAAAGATTTCAGAATTTCTGTAACATGTGGTCTCCTTTCACATCTGACCAATAAAGAACAAGAGGGGAGACTGCATACATAGTACTGTCTGGTGTAGTAATGACAACCAGGTTATCTTCTATTTCAGAAATGCATACTTTTCGTAGCCCCACAATACTAATCCTCCTGTTGTTACACCTGTGTCTAATTTCCAGAGCAACCTGCCTGTTTCACTCAAACAGTACAAAATTCCGTTTTCTGCAAAGAGGTAGATGTTGTCTTTGTAATATCGAAAAGTCTCTGTCCTTTCTCTCACTTTGATCATCCATGAGATCTCACCTGTCTCTCTGTCAAGACTTATGACAAATTCTCCACAATGAAGGAAGATTTTATCCTTTAAAATACTTAAATGATCTCTACACCACCAGGAAATATTCTCTTCAGATAATACACACTCCCAGAGTGTTGATCCCTTCTTATCCAGGATTATAACCTTTTCTAGATAGGAGTTCTCTGCACCACATACGAACAGGAGTATTTCCTCAAAGACTGTAAACTCAATTCCATTTGGGTACTTTAATGACCAGATTTCATTCCCCTGCAGATCTGAAGATACCAGAGCCCTCTCATCCCATCTGTAAAAGTAGAGAACCCCATCATCATACACCAGATTGCTGATTTCATCAGAATCTTCTTCCCAGATTATTCTCAGGAACGGGTTCAGAGGTGAGCCAGGGTACATGGGCTACATTGGTACTGATCCTGAAGCCCTGGGTGAAGAGGAAAAAGAAATCACACTGGAGATCTACAACTTGGAATATGAGATTTTTACAGAGATTCTGCAGTGAAGAAGATCTGCAGTGAAAGGAAGAAGACGAGAGATATACACGTCCGCATGTACATGAGTTGGAGCGATCTTTGAAGTCCCATTTCATGCAGTTATCCTCTAAATACGGGTCTTCTCCTCAAGTACAGCGGAAGAGAAAGCTTCTTAAAGGGCATTCCCTCTGTTTTATCCTTTATTTCCTTCAGAAGATCTTCCAGAGCCATTTCTTTGTTTTCTCCCGTTCTTACTCGCACAGAATACTGACCTGTCTTTATCTCTTTGTCACCCACTACCACAATGTAGGGTACCCACTCTCTTTCAGCAGTGCGTATCTTCTTGCTCAGTGTCTCAGATCGGTCATCTATGTCGTAGCGGACTCCCTCGATATCTTTCGTGATATCCTGTATATGCTCTAAATGATTCTCGGAAACTGGGATGAACCGCACCTGCGTGGGTGAAAGCCACAAAGGTAGTGAAGGCTTTATACCTTTTAGAGAATTCTTGTACGCTTTCTCCAGCAGTGCATACATCACCCTCTCTATGGCCCCTGAAGGTGATAAATGCAAAATAATGGGATGATTCTCCTTTCCATCTTTATCCATGTATCGTATGTCGTATCTCTCTCCATTCTCTATATCAATCTGATCAGTGGTCAATGCTGAAGCCTTTTCCAATGCATCCACATAGTTCCACTCGTATTTTAGCACAAAGTAAAAGATTCTCTCTTCCCACATTTCTATTAAAGCTGGCTTCCCCCACCTTTTCACTAAAGATACTACAAAGTCCTTGTGGTTATCCCACATCTCTCTGGTGACCCGTATAGCAAGTTCTAAATCCTCTGGAATGTCTAGTCCTGCCTTTTCCTGGATCTTTCGCGCCAGTTCGAATCGCTTGATCATTTCCTCCTGTGCAGACTTCATGTCTCCCACGAAAGCGTGGCAGTCAGGCATGGTAAATGCTCTCAACCGCCGCAGTCCAGTTAGTTCTCCCCTTTGTTCCACCCTGAAGCTGTATTTGGTCAACTCATACAGCCGCAGTGGTAAATCTTTGTAGCTGATGACTGCATCGTGAGCCATTAAAAACTGGCCGAAGCACGCGGCAAATCGCAGGAAAACCTGCTTATTGGGCGTCTGAATGACGTACTGTCTTGCAGGAAAACGGTGGAGATAGCTCTTTAGTGAGGGATGTTCAAAGTCATACATGATGGGTGCTTCTATCTCCATGGCTCCGTAATCAATGACTGCCTGGGTGACCCAGTCTTCCAGGAGACTCTTGATCAGCCTTCCCTTGGGGTAGTACCGCAGATTGCCAGGATCACTGCCTGGCTCGTAATCAACCAGTTCTAACCGCTGCATCAACGCTACGTGAGGCGGCTCTTTCTCAGATGCTCTCACTTTGTGCATTTCATAGTTGGTAAATTTCCTCAAGTTTGTGTACTGTGAGAAATCATACTGTTCTGCAGGGATTAATTCACCTTTTCTTGTCAGAACATACCAGTGAGACACGATCTCTTCTGCTTTTTGCAGCGCTTCAGATACTTCTTCTTTTTCTTCTCCCGATATTTCCCGCGACAGTTCAGAGAGAGGGTGTCCCTTACAGGATAACTTGAATGCTTTGTAATACCCGAAGGGAGACTTTTTCACGTTGTACTCAGGTTTCAACTCCTCATAGATAGCATCTATTGTTTTTTCAGCAAACTTTGGAGAAGAAGGTGTAGATGAGAGATGAACATACGGGTACAGCATGACATTCTGTGTGTTAACCAGATCTGCTGTCTTTTTAATTTCTTCACACGTATTCTTTATGATAGTATCCATCTTAGGTTCGTCACTTTTCTCTACTGATGCAAATACTACCAGACACTCTTCCATTCTTCCTTTTTTCTCCTTTTCTGGAATTTCCTCTGCGAAATCCAGTTTTTTCTTCGCTTCATACTCAATATAGTCGCTGTGAATCAACAAGATTCTCATACTCTCACCTGCTCCCTGTTGAACCCAAAAAGTTAAATAGGTTTGGGTAACCTCATGAGGAACCTGGGAAATTCTATACACGTATGCTAACAAGGGTTAAGATTCTTGGATAACCCTATCGCTACAAAGACGATATCACTGTACTATACCAATTATCTGTGCTCACACTCTTCGGCGTTCAAACTGAAGGTTCAGACAGTCGCCAGTAGTAATAGTAAGGCCCTCCCACTCATCCCAGAGGCCTGCTGGCAAAGAAACTGGGGCTGCATCCTTCAACAGGAAAGGTACTACCAGGTCTGCCAGGCTGGTTATGACAGAATTCTCTTTGTATTCAAGATCAACCCAGTGTTCCCAGTAAACAAGGTAATCATCTCCTGCACAGATGATAGCGCCATCTAATCCTTCAGGCTGGTAGCTCTGTTGAGACTTTGCCCACGTTTGGACAGTAGACAAAAACTCCTTTGGTGTCTGATCCTCTGGACGCCCTCCCACCAAGTGGGTGACTACACCGTACATCCAGTCGGCAGGAGTATCAAACAAGTAGTAGGGCTGTTCTGCTTCAAAGGGTTTATCAAGAAATTTCGGGAAGTCAGCAGTACTTGGTGGACCGAAAAGCGGGCCGTGCGTTAGAACGTAGATGCGCTCTGCTAATGTCTTGAACGCATCGTGGTATGTTTGCTGTTTCTCCCAGAATAAGATTGCAGTCTCATCCGGGACAGTATCTGGCTTTTTTTCAGCACCAGCAGGAAATGCAGGTATGTAAACGTGCATTCCCAAAGCACTTTCCATTTCCACTGCTGCAGGCACAAATACAGAGCCTGACTTTTGGAAAAACTCAGTAAGGGCCAATTCTTTTCGTTTATAACCACGCCATACCCGCACTGCATCTGCTGGTACAGGAATGTTTTTAGACATTCAGCTTCCTCCAGTAGTTCTGCACTCACATTACGGATTCAGCCCTGCAACAATGGCCCAGTTGGCTAAAACGCTATTAACACTGGTCCAGTGTCCATACGCACCATAATACCAGGCTGCCCAGTGTTCCTGCATATTGTGGGGTTTTGTTGGGAGATCGCCGTTGATCTGCGGGTCAGAGAAGTTGCGGACAGAAACCCAGTGCGGTGGATCATCCATTTCAGACAATACCATACCCAAGACTGCATCATCCATTTCTATAGCAATTCCCATTTTGTCCAAATTGTTGGTGGATGTACCAAACAGGAATATGTCAGTGGTGATAACTGGCCAGAATGCAGGGGTGTCACCGGAACCATCGAGCTGGATAACAGGGTCAGGAGGAGGCGGCTGAATCGGGGGTCCTGTATACTTGTACCGCTTGGTGGGAGGTTCAAAGACAGGTTGTGCAATGCGCTCTTTTAGCTTTTTCATGGTGTCAACAGCTGTAGAAAACCATTTGTCTGAGATGTTCCAGTCAGATGTGTATTTTTTGTTGTTAAAGGGTTCGTTCTCAAAGTCTTTTTTCAGGTGGAAGAGAGCACCGCGCGTGACTGCTACACCACCCAGGGGCTGCTTTCCACTGACACCTCCTGCAGTACCTGTGGTTATAAACACTTTTGGAGAGACTTCCTTGGTTATCTGTGCAAATAAGTCCTTTAACGGTAAGGTGGCTGTACCTTCTCCTGTGGGTATGGCATCCTGAGCCAGATGGAGCTCTGATTTATAGCATAACACAGTTTTTGCACCAATTCTGGTCAGAAAATAACTGCCGAGTCTTTGGCTCCTGGAAGCTGGTGCTTTCTTGCGGATGAGTGGTTCGTAATGCTCTTTGAAATACCTGTTATAGGGGTACCAGGTATGTCGTGTGTGGCCTGGAGTAAACACGTTCGCTAATGCATCACATTCAGCCACTGTGTAGGTCAACACGACCACATCTGCTGAAGGCAGTGGATCAGATGGGTGGGGCTCAGGTTGTATGGGCTGCGGCTGCGGACTCAAATGGTCAGGCAGGTCAATGCCCAGATCAGTGGTTTTCAATTTGTGGTTGGGAAGGGTAGAAAGATCAGGTTTTAATTGGAAGTCCTGATCTATCATACCTGCGGACTTGATTGTACGCGCCATATCCTGGCGCTTGTCAAGATCTATATCTTCTTTTGGCATTATATCTCCTCTCTTCTAGTTACTTCAATAAAAAATCAAATAGATTAAGGCTAGCCCTTTGGGTAGAGCCATTTGATGACTTCGTACAATTCCAGTTCTTCCAGTGTCTCTTTTAGTGGGTATGCAGTCTCAGGGTTGTACCCCATTGCTTTGTAGTAGCTCTTTTTGGCAGTTTCGAAATCTGGTGAATTCTCTGCATCAGGGCCTTTCTGCAGGGGCGGAATCCCCTTTGCTCGGTTCGTCAACAACGTATCTCCGGGCTTGATGCCTTCGCGGATGTTAAAAGAATGGCGAAGTGTCTTTATCCTCCTGCCAATCTTTAAGTAATCTTCAAAAGTTTTATCCCAGCCTGTGGCTCCATTTATCCATTCCACCAACGGAGGAGTCAATCCGCCGCTGAATCCAAAAGCACACAATCCTAACCCTTCAACCAAATCCATCATACAACTGGCATCCCGCAGTTCATCCCCCTGGTGGACATCTGCGTGTTTGCGCCCGAAAGGACGGGGATACAGCTTCCTGTACGGATCTGTCTTCCTGTATTTATCGCACGCATCTAACGTGCTCGTGTGCCTCCCTGGCGTCGGCTCTGCCTCGTACCCCACACCTAATCCCAAATTCTCGTTGTCAGAAACACGTGGATCATGCATGGGGAGTTCCTGTCCTCCTGCATTCATTGCATAACCCATTGATTTTTTTGGCTCGAAGTGCTCGGAAGCTTTTTTTATACCTTTTTTCAAGATTTTGCCAATTCCTTCTCCATCAGCAATCTTCTGGACTAACTGAACAACAGCTTCTGCATCGCCCCAGGTCAATTCCAACCCCCCTGTGTCCTCTTTTGTGATAACACCGTTCTCATACGCTTCAAATGCCCATGCAACTACAGCACCACAACTGATAGTGTCTATACCTGCACGGTTTAAAATGTCGTTGATCTTGATGATTCGCCTCACATCATCACACAGTAATATGGTACCAAAACTGCATAATGTTTCATACTCGGGTTTGTGAGCCTCTTTTAACGGGTAAGGACCGTCCTTTACTGTCATTAACCCACCACAACGAATGGGACAGTGATAACACCCGTACTTTTCCACCTCGTACTTGGTGACTGCATCGTCTGAAATCTTTGCAGCTTTTTGTCCTGGAAAATCTGTTACTCCTGCACCTTTCCAGTTCTTCACCGGGGACTCACCGCACTCAGCAAAGTAGTTGACGAAAGCAGGGGTTCCCCATTCCCTGAACTTTTTAACGTGTGGGTCTTTGAAAATATCGGCCAGGTAATCTCCTGAATATTGTGCAATAAATTTCTGATCAAACACTCTTACACTGACATTTCCCCTGATGCAGACAGCTTTCAACTTCTTCGATCCCATGACAGCGCCCAACCCGCTCCGTGCAGCTAACCGTCCCTTATCAGTGACAACACCTGCTATTAATGAAAGCGTTTCCCCTGCCGGTCCAATGCAGGCAATTCTGAATTCTTTCCCGTGCTTTTTTCGAAGGTAGTCATCAGTGAATGTTGTATCCTTACCCCAGATTTCAGATGCACTTTTCAACTCCTTTTTATCATTATCAATGAGTAAGTACACAGGTGAAGGACTGATACCAGTAAAGAAAAAGCCATCGTACCCTGTTTTCTTGATTTCGGGAGCTAAATAACCACCGCAGTTGGCATCGCCCCACGTCCCTGTTAGGGGGCTTTTACCGGCAACCATCCAGCGCCCGTTCATGAGCGCACCAGTACCAGTTAACAACCCACTCATGATACCAAAGATGTTGTCCGGCCCTAAAGGGTCTACCCCAGGTTTCTGGTGATCAAAAATTATTTTGGCACCCAACCCGTACCCTGAAAGAAATTTCTCATAGTACTCATCCGGGATAGTCTCTTCTGTGATTTTACCTGCTGTGAGATCAACCCACAAAATCTTACCCATGTACCCGTATTTCTGGGGTTCATTTTTATTTTCCATAGTATTACCTCTTACCTCTTACTCTTAGAACAATCCAGCAGAACTACAGAGCTTAAATTTGTACGTGCACAACCATGGAAACGTTGAAAAAGATCAGTACTTCAATTTTTACACCACTGGACATGGTTCATTTATAGAGGAAGAGTATATAAAGCTTTGTAATTTTATAAATTATCCTGAAGTTGAGTGCCGTCCTGTTACACGAAAAGGGCTTTGATGTTTTTTTACTTGTGAATTGCAGTTGTTCAATTTTTTAACAACCTGCACATTCATCTCATCTTGATAGATGTACCAGGTTATATTCAGATTGATTTTTGTCACAAATCTGGAAAAACAGAAAGAGTTATATGGGTATACTCTGTTGTTGAATGCGAGGAGGGTTTCCTATGAGTGATGGAAAAAGTGTAATATATTCAATTCAACCAGGTGAGGTCACAAACACACTGAAAATTGAGCAAGTGTACCCTGTCAACGAGGACAAGCTGCCTGCAGGGTATACGGGCATTTTTCCCTTCACAGTTAAGAACACATCCTACATGCTCATGTATGACAAGACCACTGGTAAGGTAGACACATACATGATAAAGAAGACGACCTGGATGGATGAAGTGGCAAGTTGTAACGTGGATTCAGCCTTTGATAGTATGAAGCTGTTCTTGCTCGCCAATCAACCACACATTTTAGCGTACAATGCTGAATCAGGCAAATTCGAGTTCTTTCAGATTGAACAGGACTTAACACTTTCTTTGTTATACACGTACTCAAAAACCTATGGAGATGATGCAACACAAGGGTATACTACTGTGCAGCCGTTTTCGTATCGGGGGGCAGTGTACTATCTGTGTTATGACTTTGACACAGGAAAGGTTTCTGTCTACCAGTTGTCTGTCCCTGCAACCAAACCACTGAAAACTAAAAACGTGTACCTGCATAAATGGGCAGAAGGGTGGACCCGCTTTGCATTTCTCCAGTTCGGCGGTGAGAATTTCTTCCTCAAGACAAATGTGAAGTACATCAACGTGAACATTGACCACATTGTGGATGATCCTTCCCAGGGTTCTCATCCGGTGGGGACACATTTGGACTTGCCCCAGGATTTGGATGCTGTGGCAGCATTCCCCATGAAAGGAGGAGACCCATACTTTATCGCCTACAAAAAAGATGGAGAAACCACATTCAACAGAGTCCATGGAGATTGTCTCGGCTGGACAAAAGAAGCTGCCCTTTCCACAGTAAAAGATGCTGATCTTCTGGTGCCGTTCCAATTAGATAGCACAAATTATGTGTTAATTTATTAATTTTTCTCTTTTTTTGTTTCTCTTCTCTCTCTTCTGTTATGGGTAGGCTATAATTTACCTCCTGCAGCAATAGCTTCTGCCACTTTTTCTAAGAATCCAGGAGGCGGCGGTGGCTCTTTGGTCTTGTTGTAAGGGCATTTCAGCGGGAATTCCCAGTGAGTATTCACGCAGAAGTAGCACGATCCTTCAGTACGGGTTAGATATCCAGGATTGCTTTTTGTACCATCAGTATATGTAAGCTTGTTCTTGCGGTATAGACTGCCCAGCACCTCAGCCATAGTAGCGTGTGCATTGTAGAACCCTTTCATCAAAACTGATAATGCATCTGGATACTTTTCCTTCAGATCATAAATAACACCCTGTGCATCTTCTATTAATTCAAGGGCCACGTAGTACCCCTTTTTTTCAGGTGGGACATATTTCACTCTTTTGTGGTCGTTGATCAAGAATCGGTAGCACTCGTAATAATCTGTCTTGAATGCATCCCAATCGTCTGAATTCATGCGGAACTGGGGGAGGAAGTTCGAATAGTATGAAAAGTGCGGCGTGACCACGATCTGGGTTGTAATTGAATATTTTATTCCATCGATGGTGGTGGAAAATTCAAATAAACACGGACTGTCCAGATCAGTGGTGGCCCGAAACAAGGTGAATGCCCCGTCTTCAGGATGGGATGGTAATGGTGGATTGGTGTTGATGTACTTCCCGAAAGCTTTTTCAAACATGTTGTAGGATGATTTGCCCACCAAAAAGAGTACTACAGGCTTGGTCTGCACGAGCTGCTTTACTGCCCACGCATTTTGTGAAACGCAGTCAGTGATAATAGTTTCCTCGCTCTTGTAGGTTCCCCCCAGGTAATCGGGTGACCAGTGAGGTGAAGCACACCCTACCATGTCCAACTGGCAGACATCTTCTCCCATACGAAGGTTGGCATCTGTATGTCCTTTATCCTGTAAATAATGCTCAAATTGTTCAAGTGTTGGAATAAACTGTTCGTAATACTCCTCTTTCCGCTGATATATGTCAATTTTTTGTCCTGCAGGAACGTTGAGCTTTGCAGCAATGATGTCTCCTTTTTCAAATCGATTGGTGGGAGGAAATGTATCAAACAACAGTACATACCGGGGTTCACCTAGATTTCTCGTCAAGGGGATTTTCATTTCCTTTTCTGAACTGTCATAATGCACATACACAGTAAAATTCGGTGAATCACTATTTCGATGGGCAGAGACCACAGTACCTGAATCTTCAGCAATGATCTGACCTTTTGGCAGGAGTTGACTCTTGATGAAGTTGAAATCAAAGCATTCCTGACAGATTGTTCGATATCTGTAGTAGTAAGCGTATTTAATCCATTCATCAGTGTTTTCATCACTGGTAAAATCAGGGTAGCACCAGGATGCCCCTTTCCGACCTGGGGAGAATGCTGTTAAATTGGGGTTGATACCAATAGTCATGATAGGTGCTTTGCGGCACCCGTCCATGATTTCAGGGTTGGGGAATCCAGGTTGAGAAGTCTTTCCTTTTATCCAGGGTGTAGGGTTTTCTTCCCTGGGTGTATTCGACGTAAAATCGTAGGTGGGAAAGGGCCCGTATGGCTGCTCATCTTCTGGAGGCCAAAAGAACTGGCAGATGCGGCAGGACCGCACACTATAAACGAGGGCAACTTCCAGAGGATCAGAGCCTTTAACTGATAGAGAATCTTTTTCTGACATTTTCTACCCTCCTTATGGGCTGGATAACCAATAACCCTAACAATTCTCATTAGTGGTTATCTCACATGAGAGCATGAATTTTATGCGTTTGCAGTGTACATGGGTTGCAGCTTTTGCTCTAATAAGGTTTTCTATCATCAGAGGATAATCCAACTCACTCAATGTCAGAAATTCCGCCACCGGTTGCAGAGAAAATTCTACCTGACCGAAATAGGTGGCAATGAACCCTACCAGGAGTGATATAGATTCCCACAAGTTGGTGTCTGAAGCCTTGACAAAAACGGAGGTAACACATATGTTGTTGATCAAATTCTTCTATCTGGCCCACAACGTTTATCATTGGAATAGTATTTTCCAAAGATATAGGTTGTCCACTGATGTGCGTAGGTTGTGGCGCTAGTCTTTCTGAGAATACTGAACATTCTGCTACAACACCTTTGTATACCTGAATTTCCCAATTACTCTCAGGGTCTATTTTAACCCACAAGATTCACCCATTATTGTTTGGGATTGTCTTCACCTCCTTCTGGAATCGTATTTTCATTGAGAGACATGAATTTAGAGAAGCGAACGCTGAGCTCACCAACTTTTGTGATTCAAGGGTTTTCATAGTTGTGACTCTCTTATTATAGGGTATTTCTGTTCTCAATCCTCTGCCCAGTATGAACAAATTAAACACCCTAAAGCCAATACTATGGAGATGAGTGATATCCCCTGCTCAATGTTATTGTCTATCCAAAACGCTAGGTCTGAAAGGGAGCCAATCTGAGCAGCCTTGATATCAGGTCTTCTACCTGCCATCTCAAGAAAAAGAGACAGCAGGAAAAGAAGCATTGTGAACACATACCACTGTTTTTTCTTCATTTCTTTTCCTCCTTTTGGTTTGTTGAAGAACAGCACCCTTTAGCCATTAAAGCCCTTAGGATATAAGTTCTCAATGCAGCTACAGATCCTTCGACTTCATTTCCAAGCCAAATAGTGAGAAGAAACTGATTTCACTTTCATGAAAAGGGATGTTTCTTGCAGTGCAATAACTCTTCAGGTTGTGGATAAAATCCTCTTTTTCTTGAAGCCATTTGAGATCAAATCTTTTCTTTCTGATCATTTTTCCATCAAGAAATGTTATGATCAGCTTTCTGTTGCCCTCCAAATGCACTTCTTGAATGTCATCCCATAAAAATGAATCTTTCCCGAATTTGAGTATGAGTTTCTCAGAATTGATTGAAGCATAAGATTCCTTCTTCATCAGGCGATATCCCCGTTGTAGGAAGTATAAACAGAGAGCAAAGGAACAAGTAAAGGCAGTATTGGATCAACAAATGTAATCAAGGCAGTATTGGTATCGGCAAATCTTCATATATGAGGCTGTCCCAGAAAGCGTTTTGGCATTCAACAAATGTCTTTTATTCTCTTCTAAATATGAAATACTTCTATTAAGAGATAGAAAAACACCTATTTCTTAAGAGAATTTGAATTATGGGACAACCTCTATATAGTTATAATACTGAGGAACTCTGTATCCATCATTTTTCATTCTTGTCGGGGATGCCATTTTGATCTTGGTCAAGAAGCCATTGTTCTTTTCTTTCATCCCAGATATAGACGGAGTACTCGCCCTTTCTATCTGGATCGGGAATCAGTTTCCATTCATGCGATATGTCTCCCTGCGGGGTGTATTCTGTCTGATAAAGCGTACCGTCTTCTTGTATTATTGTGCGAACATATCTCCCGCCGACGAAGTGTGTTTCCTTGACTATCTCGTCTACACCATCTCCGTCAACATCTTCTTTCCACGTGTCGCTATCGTGAAGAATTACAAAGATCAGTATAATCAATGACAGAAAAATCAAAATGCAAGAGACAAGAATGTTTCTCTCTTTCTCAGTGCGCCAAAAAGCGAGTTTCATGGTGTTCCTCCTTTTCATTTTTGTTAAACTCCTCCACTGCTGCCAGATCTGCTGAGCGTATTTCCTGAGCCATTGCTAGAGTCAATGTTCTGGTCATCAACTGAATCATCTGATTCTTCAAGTTTATCTAGGATGCCATCTTGATCTTGGTCAAGAAGCCATTGTTTAATAAACTTTGGGTCTGGCCCAGAAAATTCATGAAAAGCATTCCCCAGATCCGAGATTTCCTTGATACACCCATATTCAAAAGCTTCATTCAACCGCCTCATAATCAAATATTCCTGCCATAAAAACATTTATAAGCATATATACTGTTGATTATCTATCATCTAAGATAGCCTTATCGTAATATAACTACTCCTCAGCTACCTCTATTATGGCTCTCATGCATTCCAGAAGTTTTCTACCTTTTTCTGTAATGGAGTACCATTCTTTCCTTGCTTCTTCTCTCTCGAAATGGTGCTCTATAACTCATCTTTGACACATGTGTTCCCTTTTGGGCTATAAAGGCTTTATATTGCTTCTTTTCCTATTATGTATAGGCATAAAGTAGGCAAAGATTTATAAAGGAGGAAGTTCATGAAGTATTTATGTACCTCAAAAAGGTGACCACCACGTACAAGGG
>SMTZ1_10002221_pt1 | contig 19627 bp, 1 predicted proteins | sample DeeMarSWOR136_30_FD_25667 | JGI IMG/M metagenome (IMG submission 25667)
AGATAAAGTTTGAAGTCAAGATAAACGATACCGATAAGAAACAGATAGTCCAGACAGGGGGAACCGCCCGCTTCTACGTGACCACGAACGAGGACACGTATTCATTGTCCGAGGATCAGTATCAGTGGTATCTGGACAAGACGGCCTCGATAACAGGGGAATCTTTCATAGACAACTTCCCCAACCTGAATTCGGAAAGATGTTACTACCCGATAGGACCGCAGAGGTGGAGGGTGAATTATTCGTATGCGGCTGGTGGTTATTACAACACGTCTTCCGACCTGTATAACATAAACCTCACGACCAACGTTTTCAAAACGATCATACAGTTGCCAGCCACCAACACCACCATACGAAAATACATTGATAACATAACCATAAGAGGGAACCTTACGGATGAGTGCGGGGGTCTGGCGAACGCGTCCTCGCTGACCTTCATGGTGGAGGAGCAAAGCTACGTGTGTTCAGGGGTTAATGATGAGGGCAACGGCTGGTATAACTGCACGATACCCAAATCGGCCACGCAAGGATGGGCCTATAACTACTACAATATCAGCATGGAGGGCGAAAAGAAATACTACAACCTGACGGCGTTCACATCCAAGCAGGATGCGTTCATCCTGGTGAGCAACCCCACTATAGACACGATGAGCATTTCCTCACAATACCTTGAAAATGTTTACACTAGCGAGGCTTCCTCTGATTACGGGTGGGGGGAAAGATGGGTATTTTCCGCCTATGTCCAGGACGAGGACCAGGGTCCGGGAAATTATTACGAGGAGGCGAATATATCTGTTTACGTGAATACGACAAGCGGTTGGCAGCTGCTGAACTGGACTGTAAAACCGAGGCCCGAGCTTAGCGGGAGTACGTACGTATCGCTTATATACGAAAACTTCACCTGCAGCGATATAGGCCCGAGGATTTTCAAGTTAAACGTAACGGACACCTTCGGTTACAAAAACCAAACGAACGATACGGAAACTGTCGTTAAAAACACCGTTTACATTTACCATGAAACAGGATTCGAGCCTTCCTATATCGACAGGGAAGATTTGAACGAGGGGCTGTTCAAGATGAGGGTGAGGGACACGGACAGCGGTATATGGGCAACCGAGAACGTGGTGAACACGTCTTTCTGGTTCACCCTGGACAACACCTTCGTGAATTACGACCAGGGACACGAAAACAAGACCAATTCAACCGCGTATTCCGTTTATTATTTTGATCCTGACTGCAACTACAGCATAGGAACCGGAGTTCATTACTGGATGGGAGGGGTTGCGGATGACAAGTGTTATGCGAACGGGAACCTTACTGTACAGCCTTCAGACCGCGATTTCGAAATTCACGGCCAGCTGAAGAACCACATAATAACTCCGAACTGGTCTGCTGGTCAACCTTCGTTCAACGTGACCGATCTTATAAACATAAAGTTCAACGTGACTTCTGAGTGTTCGAATATAGCGGAGGAGAATCCCATATCCGGGTTGGATACGAAGCACATAAAACTTCAGGCCCCGAACAGTTCATGGGAACCCCCTTATATCCCATATGAGTACCAGACCGGTCACTTCAACATCACCTGGGATTCGACATGGAAATCCGAAGGTAACTGGTCTATAACGCTGAACAGCAGCGAGGAGTTTTACAACCCTAACTCCACCTATCTCCAGAACTGGTTCTGGCTGGAGAACATTCCTCCGGGAAATTTAACTTCGCCTTCTGTCGTCCCTGCCTCGGACGGGTGGACGAGGTGGTTCAACTTCACCATACAGATTGATGACCCAGAGGATGACGAGACGAACTGCACGCTCTGGGTCTCGACAGACAACCAATCGATATGGGTAATCAAGGGGACGGATACGCTTCCGAACGGGAACGGGTATTGTTCAGTGATAGGGTGGTTCAATAAATCTGATGTGAACCTATCAGTCGGGTTTGACACGGACAACTACTTCTACTTCTATGTTGCGGACAGGGAGAACGAGTGGAACTCTTCGTTGGTTAACCTTCCGACCCTTGAGCCCTCTAACATAACGATAAGCTATCTTAAGGGAAACAATTCCCAGGTCTACATAACGCACGATTCCTCGAATTCGACTCTCTTCCTGCTCAACGTGAGCGATGATGACAACCAATCGGTTCCTGTTCCGATGAACGTTACCATATGGGTCCAACTCAATGAAACGCACTGGGACTGGGGCTTCACCAACCAGACGAATTCTTCCGGACACTTGCGATACGATTTCGCCCCCAACTGCACGTACGTGCCAGGGGTTCGTAAGTGGTACGCGGAATCGAGCGATACGTATTACGAGAAGGAAATCATCGGGAACTTCGCCGTCAAGATGAACGGAACCATCATCAACACGCTGGTCTCGCCTAAGGGCAAGGAATACCTAAGGGGGGAGAACGTAACGGTTCAGGTGAGAATCAACGACAGCTGTAAGAAAAACATAACGGACGCGAATGTAACGATAAAAATGATAAGCGTCAAGACCGGACAAACGTTTTACTGCGAAGATGTCACGCATGTTGGAGGAGGCTTCTACAACTGCACGTTCAACACCTCCTCCCCCTCCGTTATGCCGGCAAAGGGATACGACATCATAATAAACTCCTCAAGGGAGTCTTACGCTTCGGATCCGATAGTGATAAACTATTCGTTATCTTCGTCCTTCTTTATAGAAACAGAACCGGTAATTGAACCCAACAGCTGGAATGCAACCCCAGCGGGGGACGGGGGCTGGGGAGAAAAGTGGATGTTCACGGTAAACGTCAGCGACGAGGACGAAGACAACATGACCGTAAGGATATGGGTCAACAGGAGCGCCTACGGGTGGCAGAACATATACACGAATTCTACTGTTAATGGTGTGAACAAGACCGTTACGTATGTTTATTCCGGTTTCGGTTATGATGATATCGGGCAGAGACAATACGTAATAAACGTGACGGATGACGGTAATAAACCGAGGTCAGGAGGGAAGAAATACAACGATACGACGCCGATTGAAAACATCACCCTTTACCAAGATGACATTGCTGTATATATCCTGATGGGGAACGGGACCGTCTCGCAGAGGATAACGGGTTCGTTCATATTCAAGATCAGCGTGTGGGACACGGACAAGGATCCTGACCAGCCTGTAGGCAATTCCCAGAAGGTAAGGTTCTGGTACACGAAGAACGGAGCTAATTGGATAGTCTATCCTTCAAGCGGATACAGGGTTACGAATGAAAGCGGCAACCGAACATTCCAGTCTTCAGAGATAGGAGGCATTGACTGCTCGTTCCTGGTCATGCCCCAGTGGTGGAAGGGAGGGGCGATGGATAACTTGGCCTACAAAGACATGAACAGCTCGAATGTGAGCTGGAAGGTCATGACCACCCCGCTAAATGCGACCATGTGGCTATCTAGCGATCATTATCTCAGGGGCGTGGACAACATAACTTCAACTGGGAACATAACGGAATCCGACGGGTGCGGCCAGGTAAGCGGGGCGTGTGTATTCTTCAACGTAACACAGAGGAATGAACGCTGTCCGCTATTGGGTTGCGCGAAAGAACTGGGTAACGGTATATACCAGTGCAACGTCACCCCGAACAGGCACGCTGCCTGGAGCCCAGGTGAGTGGTATAACGTGAGCCTGAACGCCACTAAAAACTATTACAACGGAACGGCTTTGGTGGGCGGTAACAGCGAGCAGTTCTACTTGGCGACCAGCCCGTACTTCACGAGTTTGCAGGCAATACGGTCGGGCGGCGGCGGATCGACAGGAGGCTGGGGTGAAACATGGACGTTCCAGGCGGATCTCACCGACGAGGATGACGATTTCAACAACGTTTCCCTTTACGTGAATCTCACTGGAAGCTGGGAGGAGATAGACAACGCAACAAACAAACAGAGCGGAATTGTGAGCTTCCCGAACCACCAGTTCAACTGTTCCGATCTCCAGGGACAATCTTCAAGCCAGAAACAGTTCAACTTCACAACGATCGATGTATGGAATTACACGAACACATCCGCCGCGAACTTCACGCTCGAGAAGGATGACACGGAGGCGTACGAAAACCTGGGTTCCGGTGTTTCTGTAGACAGGGACTTCGATGACACTGAAATCCTTGAGGTGTACATAACCGATACTGACAGGGGCGGCGCTTATGTTGAAGGAGGAATCTGGGGGGCCTTCTGGACCACAACGAACGAATCACAACCAAACGTTTACACACTGGCCAACATAAACCAGACGGATAACAGCGGTTATTTGAGATACACCTTCAACCCGAACTGCTCGTACGGAGTTGGCGATGGCCACTACTGGAGGGCCGGAGCTTACTACAACGATACATGTTACAAAGGAGCAAATTCAGCCAATGATCCTGAAACAACCGATCCTCCTAACCCAATAACCATCGTGGGACAGCTGAAAACGAACCTGACCGAGCCGAACCAAACTTACGCCTCCAACATACTCGCAGGGGAAAACGTAACGTTCAGGTTCGGGGTCCCGACTGACTGCAGTGGGATAGGGATAGACGAGCCTTACCAGACAGGACTGACAACCTTGAAGCTCGAGCTGCAGTCTCCGCTCGGTCAGTGGGAGAACTGTACGGAGGACGGGAGCATAAACAGCGAAGGTAACGGGTGGTACAACTGCACATGGAACACGTTCGGTCACATGGGCGGGAACTGGACCGTTAAGATAACGGTTGATAAATCCCCCGACTACAACAGCAATATAACGATACTGACTGACTACATATATCTCAACAACACGCCACCCGAATTTGATAACTTCTCCGTGACGCCGGAAGAGGACGGGTGGGGCGTGGTTTATACATACGAGATTGATATATGGGATAAACAAGAAGACAACGTTACCTGCAACCTGTGGGTGAAGACGAAAAACTACGGAGGTTCTTGGGTCTTGAAAAACTCGACTGTCATTTACGGCGGTCAGGACACGTGCAGTTTGTTAGTCACAGATTTCAACTGCAACGACATCGGGGACATAACGACGAATTTCTACATGTTCGAGCTGGATGACGGGACCAACGTGAAGAACACCACCAACCAGAGCGGCCCAAACATAACCGTCGATAGTATTGAGATAGGATACGTATTCGGAAATCTTTCCGAGGTGAACAGGTCACAAAACGACATAACCCTGCTCATCATTCACATAAATGATACGGACAGGAACGAATCCATTGCTGTTAACACAAATGTAACCTTCTGGGTAACCCTTAACTCTTCGGAGCCGAACAGCTGGGATATGGGGAATGAAACAAAGACCAACACAACCGGATACGCAGCATATCTGTTCAACCCGGGCTGCTATCCGTTCTATACCGTTGGAAATCATTCATGGAAGGCAGGCGTAACGGATAGCTGTTATCAGAACCTCAACCTCTCAGCAAACCTTACACTTAAAGTATACGGAAATCTCCATCAAACGATTCTAACATCCGCTCCCTCTCCATGGATCGGGCAAGAATTCCTGAGAGGGGTTGACAACATAACCCAGCAGGTTTATCTTGAGAGTGATTGTTCAGATTACACAATAAATGATGGGAACGTTTCTATAGAATTCATAAACGAGAACGATAGTTTTGTATTCAACTGCACAGTCTACAAGCTCGAGTCAGGCGGTTACTACGAGTGCAACAGGACGACAACAGAAATGAAGGCAAGATGGTACGACACGAGGATGAACTCCTCGAGATTTCTGTACAACCCCAATTCAACCTCCATCCAGAACCACTTCTTCATTAAAACGAAACCTGTTCTGGAAAATGAAACCGCTATGAAGGATCCCGCCGGATGGGGAGAGGTGAGGAATTTCTCCGTGAAGCTGACTGATGAGGACCTCGATAACGTGACTATTGATCTTTACATAAGGTGTCTGGATGTCGTTGCGGGAGACTGTCCCTTCCAGTACCAGAACTGGAAACTGGATGATACAATAACAATTGAGGGCCCGATAAATCAAACAGTTTACCTAGAAACAAGCCTAGAAACGGTAGGATGCACAGCAATAGGAAACTGGAGTTACAAGTTCAACGCTACGGATACGCACAGCTATCAGGTCGACACTGCCTCCCATAACTTCAGCATAGAGAAAGATGACGTAAATATAGATCCTTACCTGGGGCATGAAAACGCATGGGTCTGGAGGAACGGGACGTATTACACCCTGTTAAGCTTGTTTGCAATAGATAACGATACCAACGAAACCCTGGGTGCCGGCAACGCCAGGTTTTGGGTAACAACAAACGCATCCAACCCCGACTCCTGGGACCCCGGAAGCCCGAGCACAGTGAACGGGAGTGGGTATATCAACTACTATTTCCTTGACACGCCTCCATTGGGTGAATGCAACTACACGGTTGGTGTGCATAACTGGACGGGTGGGATATTCAACGACTCCTGTTACTTCGACGTGAATTCGTCCATCTACAATGTAACGATAAAGTCGGACCTGAGACCTTACGTTTTCCATCCAACAGGTGGAATAGGTTATCTGAGGGGTCAACTAATAAACATTAGCGGATTCCTTAAAGACGATTGCTCGGATAATCTGGGCTATGGTGTGGACGAAGCGACACTCGGATTCCATGGAGGAAGTCCTCAGGAATACAGGCTTTGGAACAGCGGAGAGACACGTTACTGTACGGGTAACTGGCAGGAGGGAGGAGGCTGGTATAACTGCAGCTGGGACTCGACCAATCAGAGAATAGGTTACTGGGACATAACAATGAGGGTTAACAAGGGTTATTACGTATTGAACGAAACTGTGGAGGATGACGCATTCAACCTTGGTTACTCCCCAAAACTTTCAAATCCTTGGGTAAGCCCGACGAAAGACGGCTGGGGTAAAACGTATCTCTTTCAAGTATACTTCAGGGACGAGGACTGGAATACGGATAACATCTCGCTCTGGAAGAGCTTTGACAACGTTACCTGGGAACTGGTTAACTGGAACCTCAACTTCTCCGGAGGAGGGAAGCCCGTTTACTTTTATGAAAAATTCACCTGTGCGGATTCCCTGCCTTCTCCAGGGAGGCTGAACTATTACAAATTCAACGTTACGGACCCCTTCAACTACACGGATGAGACCGCAGTGAACACCTTCAACATAACGGAGGATAACGTGACCGTTTCGTACATATTCAGCAATTCGTCAGTAAGGAGGTTCGGGGACCAGCAGGAATTCATGAGGTTCAGGATAAGGGACGATGATTACCCGACATGGCCCAACGGCGCGAAGGGGTGGATGTGGGTGACGGAGAACGGAACGTTCTTCAATCGTACGTATCCGTGCACGTCCTCGAACGGCTACTGCGAGAACTATCACAATCCAGGTTGCGAATCATCCGTCGGAACACAGTACTGGTTCGGCGGGACTAACGACACCTGTTACGAATACGAGAACTTTACAAATCCGCCGAACAGAACCTTCACAATAATAGGTCAGCTTAACATAACCATCGTAAATCCAAAGAACGGGACCATCATAAACAGAAACATAACGACGTATTTCAATGCGACTGTGAAAGATGAATGTGGAAACTTTGTGAATGACACGAGCGTTACTTGGTACAACGAAAGCTGGAACACGCTCGTGACCGGGTACAACACGGGCTGGACAGTTCCGTATAACTATCCACTTGGGAAGGATGTCATAAACGTGAATACGACGAGGACCAACTACGACAAGAACACGAATTCTTCGAAAATTTTTGTTTACGGATGGAGCAGCATAAGCGATATCCAACCTCCGTCAGGAACCGAATATCAGGCCGGGTCTGTAATTTATGTGGACTGTTACGTAAGGGACGCGAACACGAATCAGCCGATAGAAGGGTATAACGTTTCGTTCTATAAAAACGGAACTTTTCAGAACTATGCCCTTTCGAACGCCACCCTAAACGGAAGGGCGAGGTGGACATGGAATACGGGAGGTGCTTCGCCCGAAAATGCCAGCTGGTATAACATTACCTGCAACATGACGGATGATAAAAATCTTTATTACAACACGTCCGTCCACCAAAGATACACGATGATAAGGATAAAGAGACAACTGTTCATAGACATCATAAACAGGAACCCGACGATAATCTACAGGAACGATACCGTTGCGATCAACAAGTCCTATTATTACAACTCTACCATAAGCGTACATGTGAAGGAAGCGTTGCTGGGGAGTTCGGAGGGGGCGAACGTGACTTTCTACAATTCGACCTACGGTTTGATAGGTTTCAACACGACCGATTCGAACGGTAATACAAATATACTCTACAACCCGCCTGACAGCATAGAGGCGAAAGTCCACAACATATACATAAACGCAACCAAGCCAGGAACGGATAATTCCGTCACGAACGTAACGACCCTGACAATCAAGGGAATCCTCTACGCGAACATAACGTATCCGCTCAACGGAAGCGCATGGGACAAGGATGATACGATTTACGGGGCGCACACAAACGTGTGGGACGAGAATAACAATAACGTGACAGGAGGAACCCTTCAGGTCAGGTGGTACAACGAGTCGGGCATAGAGATAGCGGAGGAGGGAGAAACAACCCAGATATACCTCGGTAGCCAGCAAACGGGCTACCGTAACATAACAGCGAAAGCGACGAAACCGAGCTTCGACATGGGACAGGACAGCGTGATCATAAGGATATCCGGTCTGGCTGACGTTGTTTGGATAAGCCCGCCGGACGATTCCGACGTTCCCTATCCCTTCCCCTTCAACAACACGTGCATGGTAAAGGACGGGGAATCAGGGGCGGGCATAAGCGACTACCAGGTGAATTTCTGGTATGACAATGGCAGTGGATATGTTTACAACGGGAGCAAGAGCACGAACTCGACCGGATACGTCTTCTTCCCATGGTATCCGCAGGAGAAGGGGGACCTGACCTTCAAATGCAACATAACGGATAACGCCACGCAGCTTTACAGCGCGCGCATATCGGAAGCGATTGCCTTGATTCACATAAAGGACATGAAGGCTCCCCAGATACTCGGGACCTCGATATTCCCGACAGAAGGGATGGAAGCGAATCTGAACTATACCAACATAACGGCGAACGTGACGGATGATTACAAGGTAAACCTCGTATGGGCATACATACGTTTACCCAACGGGACGTACGTCAACAAAACCATGCCCAAAATCTATAATGACACGTACAGGGTTTCGTACACTCCTCCAATAGGGGGCGTTTACAATGTAACAGTTTACGCAAGGGACGAGCCACCTGAATACAACACGAACTATTCCTGGGCAGGGAGCTTTACTGTGTGGGGCAAGATAAACCCGAGACTGGAACAAACGCAGGAAATAATAGCCTCGAACATAACGCAGACCCAGAACTTCACGACAACAATGTACATAAACTTCACTAACCTCGGTCCGCCGAAGGCGTACTTCGTTAACATATCTGCGTATGACGACGCGGGAGGTGTGATAATATTCAATGAATCCTCCCAGTACAAATACTGCGGAAACCTAACGAACAGTTCGAAATGCGTCTGGTATTTCAAGATAACCGTCCCCAAGGCAACCGTTCCGCAATGGATATACATAACAGGGAACGCGTCATGGAGGAATCCTGACAAGACATGGAACTTTACGGTCAACACGACAACGGTTAAGGTTACCTCGAATCCCATCCTGGATATCTTTGAATCAGAATTAACGAATGACAACGTCCCGCACGACAGTCAAAATTACTATGTGGGGAACGTTAAGCTCCTTTCTATCGGGAACGACTGGGTAAGAAACATAGTGATGAGCATTACCTCAGGTATAGGGAGCAATCTGCAGACAAAATGTCCTGAATGCAACGTGACGTTCATACCAGAAACCCAGGGCATTCTGAGGCCCACCGAGAACCTGACCGTGAATGTTTACATGGATGTCCCGAGAGGGCAGGCGCCCGGTGATTACTGGGCATACATAAAGGCCAAGGCACAGCTGGGAGGGGAAGACCTGGCCCTGATGAACATCACCATCCCCCTGAATTCAACCTGGCTGATAGAGCCGGTTTCGAGAACGTTCGGAAAGTTCCTAACGCCTCCGAATACCGAGGGGGAGGTCGGGATAATAAACGTGACCAACATCGGTAACATTAAAATGATATTTGACATAGCATTGCAGGGGAACGGGACAGGACTCGTTGTCTATTCTCCGCCTGCCCTAGATGTCGAGAAGGGCGACAAGCAGAATATCTACGTCAACTACAGCGTGGGGACGGGAGCGACCGAGGGTCTGTTCTACGTGAAACTGTGGGTTCTGAACACCACCTTGCCTGCGGATCCTGACCAAGACTACGTGGATTTCTGGCTCAACGTGACAGACATTCCTCCTTTGATAGAGGATGTGAATGTCGAGCCGGAGATATTTGAGATAATATTCGAGAACGTCTCGATCTCTGCGAAGATAACGGACAATTTCGCGGTGGACAAGACATGGATAAGGGTGATGAGGCCGGGAGACATAAACTACACAAGCGTTTCGAAATTGATACGCCAATCCGTGGGGAACGAATCAGGATACAACCATACCGAATACATTGATTTCGAGGGCGAGATGCAGCAGTTCAACGTGACCTTCTACAACGATGAGGCCTCGACTGTTTACATAGATCTGATCGTGAACGAAAACGCAATCGCGACAAACCAGTCCGTCTCGCCGGGGACGAATTTCACAAAAGATGCCGTCCAGAACGCGAGCTTTGCAATTCCAGGGGATCAGACGATAAACGTGACTGTCTATGACGTGAATGGTTCGCAGATCATGTCCGCGTATTATTCCTGGATCTATTATTATGCGGAAGTTGAAAGTCCATACAAGGATTACATGATCAAGAACGATTCTTATTACCATGTGAACTACTCGACCAACATTTCGGGTATCCATACGCTCCAGATATGCGCGAATGATACGAAACACAAGGAGGGATGTTATCTTTACGGGAACCTGACAGCTGCAGGGGTAACCACAATAGAGATAAACCCGAACATTACAAGCGTTGCAATAAACGAAATAACCATGTACGCAGGAGAAAGCTTCCCGCTCAGAATAGACATGAACAACACGGCTTACGCTAGAGCATACTACGTGAACCTTTCAATAACAAGGCCCACAGGATGGCCGGCCTCCCAGCAAAACTTTGCCTTTGGAACCATACTTAGGAATGAATCGGATTACGGGAACACTATCATAACCGTCCCGAACTCGACTTCCCCCGGAACGTATTACGTGAACCTGACAGCGAACTGGGTAGATCTTAACGGTTCTTCTGGCTACAACTTTACACAGGTACAGGTCAATGTCACGCAGAACCCTGTCCTGGACATAGTTCAGGCCTCCGTTGATGATGTTGTTATACAACCAAATACAGCTGAAAACATCTCGATAACCCTGAGATCAATAGGTAACTACGAGATAACGAATATAACATTCGAATGCACGCCCGGGTCCGGGAAGGTGTGCGATAACTTCACCATAACCTATTTCCCCGACAGCATAGCTTCCATGCCCATAAACGATACGGAGTACGTGACCGTCCAGATATACGTTTCGAGCAACTTCCCGAGCGACAAGTATTACGGAGTGATCAATGCAAGCGGTTTGGGGACGTATGATGTCGTGAATGTGAGTGTGATAGTCCCTGTAAACCTTACATGGACCCAAACGCCTCCGAACATATCGAAGGAGGTCATACAGGGAACAACAGGCTATTTCGGAATGATAACCATACATAACACTGGTAATGTTAAAATTGTCCTGGACACGGGAATAGAGGGAGGGATACTGGGGATAGTAACGAAGAACGTGACCCAATTTGAGCTTGATATCGGAGATTACGGTTACATGGGTCTGAACTATACAGCCCCTGTCATCTATCAGTGGAACTATTACACAGGCATTGTGAAAACAACCAACTATACAGCCGCGTCCGGGATGCAGACAGAGCAGACATCCATAAACATCACAGTTCACCCGTACTTCGTTAACATCATTGAGCCGACCCAGTCCAATCCCGTCACCAACGTCACCTGGAACGACACCATACAGGTCAAGGTCAATCTCACGTACGGGACGAGTCCTGTAACCAACACAAGCGTGGTGATATGGAATTTGACGCTACACAACGAGAGCTCGTCGATGGTTATGAACCTTACGAACATAACCTATTCATCCAGCGAAGGCGTGTGGCTGATGAACTTCACCGCTCCCAACCTTCCGATAGCGACCGGTTACGACATCAATGTGACCGCAAACTACACGAACAGGAGCGTTTTCTATTCCGACAGCGAATTGAAGGCTGTTATATACAGCGACCTGGAACCGCCTCTTATAGAGATTCTGGTCAACAACAGGATTCCGATGTTTTCAACCGCTAACATACGGGCGAACGTGACTGATCCGGGAGGGGCGCAGAACGCTAGTGTCAATATTTCGAGTCCGAACTACACGGAAAGTTTCGAAATGTCGTTCCTTTTCCAGGTAGGCGATTACTTCATATTCGAATACAACTACACGAACGTAACGATCTCTGGAATATACACGGTGAACGTAACGGCGTGCGATAAATCGGGCAACTGCAACTGGACGGCCACCACATTCGAGGCATTCCCAGGCGTGTTCTTCTCGGGATATGCAAGGGATGAGGAGAATATTTTAAGACCGCCCATACAGGTAAAGTTCAGTCTTTGGGAGGTCGGAACGAACGTATCCTACGTGAACATAACGACCAATGCAAGCGGCTACTATAACCAGACAATAGATGCGAGAAACTTCGATCTGGATGTATACTTCTGGAACGATTCCCTCAGGCTGGTAAACACGCCTCTGTTGGTTGACTATATTAATCCCTTGACCTTTGGTAGAATATGGCCCATAATAGCAAGCAGGTCAGCATTGAGGGGGATATCCATAACGAACGATTTGAGTTTCAGCATCGGCAACCTTACGCTGGATTATTCAACACTTTCAGGATTTTCATTGGAGAATCTGGGTGTTTACCGCTGCGGTAACTGGACGAGGAGGGTCGGATGTTCCTCTCCTTCGTCCTGGTCAAGGCTGTCCGGAATTAAAAATCTGAATGATTCCACAATAACCATAAATTCAACCGTTATTTCGGGGGCTTATGTCCTGGCGGAGTATCTTTGTGGTGATAGGGTTTGTTCAACGTCCACGGGCGAATCGACCGCAGTCTGTCCGGAGGACTGTCCTCCGGCTCCCCCGGTTGAGCCAACACCACCTGGAGTCGGGCCCGGGGCAGGGCCGGGAGCGGTTGTAACGCCACCGATTCCCGGAGTTCCTCAGGTTCCTGTTGAGATAAAATCAACCCTGATATTCGTAACCCTGAGACCGGGGGAACACGAAATCCATTCGATAGATATTCTCAACAATCTAGCTGGCGCGATTGAGGTGGAAACGAGTGTGACAGGAAATGCCTGGGAGCTTGTCCAAATAGAAAAACCTGTTTTCACGGTATTGGGAAAGACAACGGGCGTCCTGAAGGTCAAGCTCTACGCTCTGCCCACCACGCAGCCAGGCATATACACTGGAGATATAATTTCAAAGATCAGAGGTCGAAATATCACGCATGTAACGCCCGTTACCATAAAGGTTGAGATACCCATCGAGCCTTTGCTTGACGTAAATGTCAAGGCACTGACAAAGACAGTGGAGCCCGGAGGGAACCTGAAATTCGAGGTTACCCTTCTTAACATGGGCCCGACTGCGGAGATAGATGATATTGTCGTTACATACGAGGTTAAGGGACTTGAGACAGAGAAAGTTATCGTAAGGAACTCTGAAACCCTGGCTATCAAGAACATCAAAACCTTCACCAAAACAATTCTGATTCCCGAGGACACGCCGCAGGACAGGTATGTGGTTGAGCTAAACGTGACCTACTGGGACGGAAGGAAATCGGCATATGCGGTGGATTCCTTTGACGTTCTCGTTTTGCCTGCCCCGCTGATTTTGCTCAGGGCTGTCTTCCTTCACTGGTTAACCTACGCAATCCTTTTCCTTGCCATACCGGGTTTCTACTTCGGAAGGAGGTTGCTTGCGATCTGGAAGGAGAAGAGGAAGGCAGGGAAAAGATACATATTCCCGATAGACTTCAAGAAGCTTCCGCGTGCCAGTCCTGATACCGTCCTTGTGGGCAAGGTAGCTGAAACGGACGTGAAGGCTTACATGGACACGAAGGCATTAATGATGCACTCGCTTGCGGCCGGCGCTACAGGAGCGGGCAAATCAGTATCCGCAATGATCGTTGCGGAGGAGATGCTGAAGAGGAAGGTTCCGGTCATAGTATTCGACCCGACCGCGCAATGGACGGGCTTCATGAAGTCCTGCAGGGACAAGAGGATGCTTGCTCTTTACCCGCAGTTCGGTCTGAAACCGGATGATGCGATGGCGTTCAAGGTAAACATCATACTTGTCACGGATCCTGATATGGAAATTGACGTTCAGAAGTACAGAAACCCAGGAGAGATGACGGTGTTCGTGATGAACAGGCTTGAAACCCCCCAGATAGATCACTTCGTCAGGAAGACCGTGAGCAGCGTGTTCAAGGCTGCGCTTCCAGAGGAGAGGGAGATAAAGTTGTTGTTGGTGTACGATGAGGTCCACAGGCTGCTTCCGAAGTACGGAGGGAAAGGAGGATACATCGCACTCGAAAGAGCCTGCCGAGAGTTCCGAAAGTGGGGAATAGGGGTGTTCATGATTTCCCAAGTCCTTATGGACTTCCGTGGAGCGATCCGAGCGAACATCGCGACGGAGATACAACTGAGGACGAAATACGAGGGAGACATAGGAAGGGTGAAGACGAAATACGGACCGGATTATGCCTCAAAGGTTGTCAAACTAACGACAGGAACCGCCCTGGTCCAGAATCCTGCCTACAACGAAGGAAAGCCCTACTTCATAGCATTCCGACCGCTTCTCCACGATACAGGAAGGCTATCAGACCAGGAGATCGACAAGTACGTGGAGGTCAACAAGAAGATAGGGGAGTTAGAAAGGGAGATCGAGGGTATGAAGGCAAGCAAGATAGACACAAGCGATCTGGAGATCGAACTGAACCTGGCAAAGGACAAGATGAAACAGGGCATGTTTACAATGGCGGAAAGCTACGTGGATTCGTTAAAGGCGAGGATTAAGAAATAATTTTACATCTATTTATTTTAGGTTTTATAATTAATTAATGTATGGCCGGAAAGAAGGGGGCTGGGGGAAAAGATGTTTCCAAGGACAAAAAACCCGTTAAAGCCGTCAAAGTCAAGGAGAGTCTTGATCAACTTCTTCATCATAAAGAAGAGATAGAAACCTTGTTGAGTTCTCTGGAAGACGCCTACAACGAAGCCGCAATCATGGAGGAGGACTACGAACATGTCAAGAAAAAGAACAAAGAAAAACTGGCTGAAATAAACAAGAAGATTGAAAAACTTAAAGCCTCCGGGGCGGAAACAGAGGCGGAACCTAAACCTGTAACACCTTCCCCAGCTCCAAGCTTAACCCCACCAGAGACTTATGCTGAGCCCCCTGTCAAAGTCGTGAGGGAGGTTATAAGGGAGGTGAAACCGCCTAGAAAACCCGCAGGAAAACCAAAGGTCAAGGAAGAGATAGGGCTGAAAAAATTCATGGAGGATATGGAAACCAGGATAGCAGGAAAGATCAAAGAAGTGACGGAAGCGGCGAAAGTTGAGGAAAGCGGCAAGGAGCTCAAAGAATTGATCACGAAACTTGACAAGTTCGAAATAGATATGGAAAAACTCAAGGCTGTTGTGGAAACCGTAAAGGAAGGGAGGAATATCTTGGACGAAAAGGTTCAAAGGGTAACGGAAAACATGGGTGAATTGAGGTCCATCATATACCAGAGGGAGGCAACCACCAAAGACCAGGAGATTAAGGTTGGCAAGCTTCTTGATTCTGTCTCTCACGTTGACCCCGAAAAGATTATTATGGAGTTGAAGCGGAGGGACAAGGAGATATCAGATCAGGGGATGAGGATCGAAAAGATTAGCAGTATGATGGGGGCCTTGAACGAAACCATGAGCAGAATGAAGAAGGTTTTAGTTAACATAGGCAGTTTGGAGAACGTCATAAAGGTTAGCCAGACAGTTACGGATAATCTTCAGGCAATTGAAGCCCTGAAGGGCAATATCGAAAAATCGGCCGACAGGGTTCAATCAATATACGTTGAACTCAGCGAAAGGATGGAGGAGTTTTTGCTCTACAGAACAAAGCAGGATCGCATGGAGGATCTCGTGAACGAACTCATGAGAAGTGTTGATGATATGAACACCAAGCTTTCGAGGTTCATAACCAGGGATGACCTCGATGCGTTCAGGCAGACCCTGAAGACTCCTGAAGAGGTAGTGGGGACAGAGGAAAGAGGGGAAACGATCGATGATCTGCAGATACAGAAAGAGGAAATAAAGATGTTGATAAAAACCCTCGAAGATGAATACAAGAACAAGAGGATCCCGAAGGATGAATTTGAAAAGACAAAAAAGGCTAATCTTGACAGACTGAAAGAAATCGAGGATAAGATAAAGGAAGGGGGAGGAAGGAAAAAAACTTCTCCTCCGCCCGCAAGCGTTCCCAAAGCTGAAGTCACTGAGGGAAAAACGTTAGAAATACCCAAGATATCAGCAAAACCAGAGAAGACGGATAAGGACATGTTGTTGAAGGATCTTGAGGACACGTACAAGAAGGGATTCATAAGCAAGGAAGCATACGAAAGAACGAAAAAAATGATTTTATCGGGCGAGGGGTGAATAAGATTCGTTACAGGCATTTCGTTTTGGTTTGCATAGCTTTGGTTGTTTTAGTATTGGGAGTTTTGAACACCTTATCGCAGAATTATGATGATGAGTGGTGGAGCGAAAAATGGAGATACAGATTCAGGCTAGATGTGAATACAAGCGAATTCTACAGTCCCAACAACAAAACCTCTCGTTTAGATTGGCCTGTTGAATACGAGGTGAATTTCACCGAGATTTTGAAAGAATTGAACATTTCAGGAACCTTCGATGAGAATTCCACCCGTGTGATTGAATACAATTCGACAGGTTCCGTGCTCTGGGAGGTCAAGAGCCAGTTCGACAAGAAAGATAGTTACAACGCAAATACGAACGCTGTGGGTATTATTTCATTCTTATTGAACGGAACGACTCTGAAAAACGCGATTAGATACTACTATATTTACTTCGATATAATTGAGAACGGTAAGAAGGACAAACCGACCTATTCGAGCGACTTGGTATACAGCAATGCGAGCAACATGGAGGAGTTCAACGTGAATAACTCCGTAATGGCCTGGTTTGTTGACACCGAACGGGCGGAAAACACATCTGGTATCTATAATGTCATAGATCTGGGAACGACAAACGAGATTTTGAAACCAGATCCGCAGGGAAGGACAGCTGAATACTTAAACTATTCTAACGGAACACAGAACTTCGGGTTTGATTTCAGGAACAACGCCACGTTCAAGCATGTTGGTCCTATAAGGATAGTTGTTGAACAGGTGGGTAAGGAAACCTTATGGGGTTCACCCGACAACAAGACCAATGAGGGATTAATGACCAAGAGATACGTATTCTATTCAAACAACGTGTTCGTGAGGATTGAACAGATATACGAGAACAACGCCAGCTACAACATCACGAGGGAATCAGGGTATTCGCATGCACCAGGGATTAATGTCAACACGACCTTCAACAACACCTATCAGGATCCTCCCTATGACTACCCAGACTACTCGAACACCACTGACCCAGGTTCCTGGGCGTGGGCCGGGGAGGAGCAGGGAAGCTGGTCAGCAGGGATAATAAACCTTAACGAGACGGGCACGTCGAATTTTTTCGCCTACGATGATACTGAGAATTCGGGAAGGATAGGTATAACCTTGAATTCAACCAACATCACAGCCGGCGGATACATAAGGCAGATCTCTGTTCTGCAGTTCAACGGGACTTCGGCGGATGAAAACCAGATAGTTAATTTGAAAAACTCATTTCTAAAAAACGTTATACTTACGAAAGATACACTGGAGGCCTGGCAGGTCGTTGCTGAAGGTGAAGCGTATAACGTTTCGGATGTTTATGTTAGTGTATTCAACAGGAACGAAAGTGTTGTGATAAGGGCGAATGTAACGATCGATTACTACAACCTCTCGAAAAGGATTAACGCCACCCTGGACATGGGAACCGCGACCTCGGATGATGATATGAACATCACTCTTTACGATTACGATGGCGATAACGTATACAACAACAGCTATGATCTTCTTGACAATGCCTCCGTGGGCATGTGGAACATCACGCTGTGGGTATTCAACAACACATGGTATCTTCTGAACAAGAGTTTTTTCACGTTCGATGTTACCAGTGAATATTTCGTTAATGTAACCTCTGTTAAAAACAAGACAGGATTTCCTGACAGGATAATTAACGTAACGCTTGAGGTAAAAAACTACAGGGAGGACGTGTGGATAAAGAACGCGAACATAAACTGCACGTATGATTCGAGCCAGGTAAGCCAGAACAACATAACCGATTACAACAACGGAACGTATTTCATCCAGTTCCTTGCTCCATCACAATACAAGACGTACGTTCTTAACTGCAGCGCGACAAGAAACAACAACAGCGGTTTTGATGAGGAAGAGTTCACTGTTGAGGGCTATACAACAAACCTGAGCATTGTTTCCATACCCGATAACCTGACGTATGAAAACATAACGTGGTATGCCAACCAGAGCCTTCCCATCGTTGTGAACACCACAAACCTGGAGAACGGCTCTGCCTACAATGCGAACATCACGCTGGGTTTCCCTCCGAACATAACCGCGAACACAACGATAGAAAGCTGCGGGAATGTTCTCATCGGCAAATACTGCGAGAGGTATTTCTCCATAATTGTTCTTAACGGGACTCCTCCTGGTAATTACACCTTCAACGTGAGCATTGAGTGGAGGAACTCGGATGGATCGTATGATATAAACACGACTTCCGTAAACGTAACTGTTCTCCCCAATTCCATTCTGGATATCGTCCCCATAACCGACAACAAGATATCGGGCATTGTTGCGAAGGAGAAGGAGAAGAATATCGGGAACTTCACGATAAATTCGAGCGGTAATGCCCCTCTCGAGAACATAACCTTCAATGTTTCGGGGTTTGACGGGAACTTCACGTTTAGCTTTGTTCCTCCAAACGTTTCACTTACGGGGGCAGGGGAGCTAAAGGAGATAGAGATATATCTTAATGTCTCCTCCGATGTCCTGCCGGGAACCTATAACGGAACGTTGAACGTGACCAGCGGCAACGACGGGTGGAAGAACATAACCCTGGAGATATCGGTCTCCGGAACCAACATGAGCATCTTCATCGACCCCACCAACTACACGGCAGAGAACATAACATGGTATGTAAACCGGAGCTTTCCCCTGTTTGTGAACGCAACCAACATAGAGACAGGGGTCGCATTCAACGCGAACATCACCCTGATTCTCCCCTCCAATATAACCTCGAATATTTCGAAGGGGCCCTGCGGTAACGTTCAGGCTGGTG
>SMTZ1_10013276_pt1 | contig 19627 bp, 17 predicted proteins | sample DeeMarSWOR136_30_FD_25667 | JGI IMG/M metagenome (IMG submission 25667)
TCCAGAATTTTTCTCGCGACGTCAGGTCTGTTTTTTTTAAGGTCATCCAGGAAATTCGCTATTTTGTACTGTTGGATGTATTTAGCTTTTCTATCTTCGAGGAAACTTAAGTCATTGATTTGGAATTGTCTGGTAAGCGCGAGAAGATAAGAAACGTTGTTCCTCACTTTCTTGAGCGAAAAAATCTTAATTTTCAAATCCCGGAGCTTTGACTCATCTAAGATTTCACCGAAACCTTTGAGGTTTTGAGTTATTTCTTCAACAAAATCCTGTCTCATTTCCGGAAAAATGGCAAAGCCGCTGAGAAATCCACCTAAAAGTTTTTCATTAAGAACAATAGGTACGGAAAACATGATCAGCCCAAGGGGGCAGTTCGTGATGTATCCCTCTCCCCACCGAAAAGCCTCTTCAACCGCTTTCAACATCCTCATTCGACAATTATTCATCAAAACACTGTTCATGCCAGACAGACCGCTCGCGTTTATGAGAATGAGGGGCAATCCTGTTTTAGTCGTGTATTTGCCTGAAAGCATTCTGAATTTTGTCTCGGGCACGATTCTCTGAAGCTGCATGATTATTTCTCTTTATTTCTACTAGTTTAGCATAATTTTACAAAAAATACTTCCAAAATGCTAGACGAACTGTGTAGCAAAATGCTAGATTATTCTAGAATGAAGAAAATATCGGGATAGATCAGCGTGAATTGCCCTGTTAGGCTGTGAAAATGGAGATACTTACTGAGATATCAAAAAACTTGGAGCTCGGGGATTCTACTGCAGTTAAAGAACTGTTGCGAAAAGCCCTTTCCATGAATATTACTCCTGAGAACATTCTGAACTTCGGCCTTATCAAAGGAATGGAAGCTGTCGGGAAAAAATTCAAGAAGAATGAAATATTCATCCCGGAAGTTCTGATCGCATCGAGAGCCATGAAATCGGCGATGGATGTCATTAAACCACATCTAAGTAAAAGTGAAAAATACGTATTTGGAAAAATTGTCCTGGGCACGGTCAAAGGGGATCTTCATGACATCGGAAAAATGGTCGTGAACATCGCTTTGGAAAGGGAAGGTTATGATATTATCGACCTCGGCATCGATGTTCCCAAGGAATCCTTTCTAGAGACCATCAAAAAAGAGAATCCAGATATTGTAGGAATGTCTGCGCTTCTCACGACAACGATGTCTTATATGAGAGATGTCATAGATACGATCAAATCCGCTCATTTAAAGAAAGACGTCAAAATAATCATCGGTGGAGCGCCCATCACCCAATCCTTTGCTGATGAGATCGGTGCTGACGGATATGCTCCAGAAGCGGAATCGGCAGTGACTCTTGTAAAAACACTTCTCCATAAAAAACAGACGGAACGGATATCTCGATGAAGTTTGCTGTTACTGGAAAAGGTGGAACCGGAAAAACAACAATAGCAGGAATCTTGGCCCATTTATTCGCCAGGGATGGATACCATGTCCTTGCAGTGGATGCTGATCCAGATGCCAATCTCGCTTCAGCCATAGGTATTCCGGAGGATGATGCAGGTTCAATCACTCCGATCTCAAAACAAAGTCAGCTGGTGACGGAAAGGACAGGAGCGAAACCACGGCAATTCGGCCAGCTTTTCAAAATGAATCCTAGAGTCAATGATATTCCCGATGCATTTTGTCTCGAACATAAAGGTATAAAGCTCCTAATCCTGGGAGCTGTTCAGAAAGGAGGGGCAGGGTGTGCGTGTCCTGAGAATGTGCTTCTCCGGAGTCTCCTATCCGAAATCATTCTTAACCGCGATGAAGTCGTGATCGTAGATATGGAAGCGGGCATCGAACATCTGGGAAGAGCGACAGCCCGTTCGATAAACAGAATGCTGATCGTTGTTGAACCTGGATCCAGAAGCATTTCCTCGGCAAAAACGATCATGAGGCTGGCCCAAGACATCGAGATCGAGTCTTTCGGCATCATCGGGAATAAAGTCCAGGATAAAACACAAGAGAACTGGATTCGTAACCAATTCCCGCAAGATCTTATGCTAGGAATGGTATCCTACCGGGATATCATACGTGAGTCCGATCAATCGCAGCGGCCTCTTATAGAACTCCTAGACGAAAGTTTGAGCAGAGAATTTGGCGTCCTTTACCAATCTTTAAAGAGCTCAGAGCAACCGGGATAAGCTAAATTTTACATATAGATCATTTATTCAGAGCATAAATAGCATTTTTTTACAAATTATTGAGAGATGAGTACAAGATATTCAAAGAAATCTGTTTTTTAATAAAAGAGTACGAAATCTTACATTCGGAGGTGGAACATGCCTTTTGAGCCTCAATGTTTAGCAACCGGAATCGGGAGTTTTCCCCACAAGGAAGTCGAAAGAACCTGCGATTTGATCCTGGAAACGATCCCGGAGATCCCCATCTGGCCTCAATTGCCGAATGCTAATTTCCGCGAACAGATGGAAGCCCAATACAGTGAGGCATTTCCGAATGTGGTCATTGACGACTCAAACGAGAAAATGTATTTCAACACCGGTGAGGAATCTACCGCTGAGCTGGAAGGATTCTATGAGAGCTTTATGGAAGAAAACTTGGATCATTTCAAGATCTCTGCGGAATTCAGCCGCGGGATCTACGCCATGGAAAAAAGACTGAAAGCATACAGACCCTCGTCCGTTCAGTTTTTTAAGAGTCAAGTGACAGGTCCGGTCACGTTTGGGCTGGCCACTGTCGACGAGAATAAGAGAGCCCTCTATTACAACGATATCTACAGGGATGTTATCATCAAAGGGATCACGATGAAAGCCCGATGGCTCCTGGATAAATTTAAAGTTCTTGGATACAAGCAGATATGCTTTGTGGATGAACCCATACTCTCTGGTTTCGGCTCCTCGACTTATGTCAGTGTCCAGAGAGAGGATGTGGTTCGTGACTTGAAGGATGTAGTGGAAGCGGTCCATGCAGACGGCGCCCTTGTCGGAACCCACTGTTGTGGAAACACAGAGTGGCCCATCTTGATCGATGCGGGTGTGGATATCATAAGCTTTGACGCTTTCGAATTCGGGGAAACAATTGCCTATTACTCTGACCGAACAAAAGAGTTTTTAGAGAACGGAGGCGTTTTGGCCTGGGGTATCGTGCCCACTTCGGAAAAAATTGTTGAGGAAACGACAGATTCCTTAATCGCCAGACTCAAGGAGAGGATAAAACATCTAGCGAGCAAAGGAATCAACGAAAATCTTATCTGGGAGAAATGCCTGTTGACTCCAAGTTGCGGGACAGGTTCTCTCCCGGTGGAACATTCGGAAAAAGTCTTTTATACATTAGCTGAGGTAAGCCGCATACTGCGTGGATGAAAATTTCTGAGATATGTTAATAGAAATTTGAAACACAAGAAAGGGCGATAAATCATGAATGATAAAAGCAGAGACAAAACAGTCCATCAAATGTTAGAAAAAAGCGTACAGGCAGGCATCGAAACGGTCTGGGACCGGTCAGACCAACAAAAACCCCGGTGCGGTTTTGGGGAAAGCGGACTCTGTTGCCATAATTGTTACATGGGGCCATGCCGCATCAATCCCAAAGGGAAAAGCCCTCAGAGAGGAGTTTGCGGCTCTACGGCCGAAGTCATTGTCGCCAGAAATTTTGCCCGAATGATCGCAGGAGGGGCTGCAGCCCATTCGGACCACGGACGGGATGTGGCCAAAACACTGCTGTTGGCCGTGCAATCTCCTGATTCGGGATACACGATCCTGGATGCGAACAAGCTCAGGAAGGTGGCCAAAGTCTTTGACATATCTATTGACAACCGGAAAAAAGAAGATATCGCCTTGGACGTCGCTGAAAAAGCGTTGGCCTGTTTTGGAAGCCAGGCAGGAGAAGTGCCTTTTATTCGAAAGGCGCCTGAAAAAAGACAAACCTTATGGCGGGATTTGGGAATAGTGCCCCGCGGGATCGACAGGGAAATCGTCGAAGTGATGCACCGCACGACCATGGGTGTGGACCAAGATTACAGGAATATTATGCTCCAGGGCGCGAGAGCCGCTTTAGCTGATGGCTGGGGCGGTTCGATGGTAGCAACAGAACTCCAGGATATTCTTTTCGGAACGCCCTCCCCTATCAGAGGACAGGTGAATCTGGGCGTGCTCTCTGAAACAGATGTGAATATCATCGTCCACGGCCATGAGCCTGTGCTGGCAGAAGCCTTGGTTTATGCATCTCAGGATAAAGATCTTCTGGAGCTTGCTCAATCAAAGGGAGCCACAGGAATTAACCTCAGCGGTATTTGCTGCACAGCGAACGAAATCCTATTGCGGCATGGATTGTCCATTGCCGGCAACATCCTCCAGCAAGAACTGGCAGTTGCTACGGGCGCGGTGGAAGCTATGATCGTCGATGTCCAATGCATCATGCCGGCTTTGCCAGAAATCTGCAAGTGCTACCACACGAAGCTTATCACTACCTCTCCAAAAGGGAAAATAGAAGGCGCCGAACACATCGCCTTTTCCCATGAAAGGGCCTTTCAAACCGCCAAAGAGATCATAAAAATCGCGATCCTGAATTTCCCGAGCAGAAATAAATTCGAAATCCCCAAGGAGAAAATGGATTTGGTCGCAGGTTTCAGTCACGAGGCCATCAATTACATGCTTGGCGGAAAATTTAGGGGCTCATACACACCTCTCAACGATAATGTGATCAACGGCCGGATCAAAGGCGTGGCAGGAGTCGTAGGCTGCTGCAATCCCAAAGTCACTCACGACCAGGTTCATGTCAGCCTCGTCGAGGAGCTCATCGCCAACGACATCCTGGTTGTCCAAACAGGATGTTCGGCTATCGCCTGTGCCAAAGCCGGTTTACTCATCCCTGAATCCGCGGAAAAATATGCGGGCAAAGGGCTTGCCGAGGTCTGTTCCGCTGTGGGAATGCCCCCGGTTCTTCACTCAGGATCCTGTGTGGACAACAGCCGTATTTTGATCGCGCTTTCCGAGATGGTGAAGATAGGCGGGCTGGGTGAGGACATCAGCGATCTCCCGGTTGCGGGAGCAGCGCCCGAATGGATGAGCGAGAAAGCCATTTCGATCGGGCAGTACTTCGTCTCCTCAGGAGTCTTCACCGTGTTCGGAGTGGGCCTGCCAATCTCCGGCAGCGACCTCTTTTGCGAACATGTCTTCAGAGAGTTCGAACAGATCTTTGGAGGGATGTGGGGGGTCGAGCCGGATCCAGGAAAGATGGCGGGATTGATCATCGACCACATCAATAAAAAAAGACAAAATTTGGGTATCAGCAAGGCTAAGGAACGAATTCTGTATGACATGGAAATGAGAAGAGAGTTGGATGTTTAACGGAACAAGAAAGGGAATCTGATGTCAAAACTCATCGCAACAAGAGCTATTCAAGGAGCCCACAAGTTGGTTGCCCGTGCTGAGAAAGAGCTGCAGCAGGCAATCGATGAGAAGGGTCCGGACACAAAAGTCGAATTTCCGAATACAGGTTATTATCTACCTATTTCCTACGGCATGCTGGGATTGCAAATAGAGACTCTAGGAGGGCTGACAGAACTTCTTGAAGAGGCAAAAAATCTTCTCCCTAACATTCCAGAGAGGAATTTATGGTTACCCTACCTTGGACATACTCTGGATGCAGGCATGGCGACTCTTTTTGCCGACGAGATCATCGAGGCCATAAAATACACGTTGAATCCCCTTCCTTATCTCACAGCGCCGAATCCTACGGAGGACCAACTCTGGCTGGGGGCTGCGAACGATGTGATCATGAGAGAGAGGGGAATTGAGTTTGTCGACGGGACAGCTCCCGGTTTTGCTGCGTGTGTAGGTTACTGTCCGACCAATGAGACCGCAGTCAAGATCGCACGCGAACTCCAAGAGAAAAATCTCTATGTCTTTATGTCTGCAGAGACAGAAGGAAAATCTATGGCACAGCAGCTTCGCGAGGAAGGCATCCAGATGGGTTGGGAGACCCGGCTGGTTCCGTTCGGTAACGATGTCGCAGCAACGGTTCATGCGCTTGGGTTTGCCACACGAGTGGCACTCTCCTTCGGCGGTGCTCAGCCTGGAGATTTCGAACGGGTGCTGCGCTATAATAAAAATAGAGTTTTTGCATTCGTTCTCGCGCTCGGACCTGTGGATGACGAGAAACATGCCCAGGCAGCGGGCGCTATCAATTACGGATTTCCCACGATCGCCGATACAGATATCGATCAAATCCTTCCCACGGGGATATGCACATACGAGCATGTCGTTTCCCCTTTCCTTACGGGCCCGCATTTCAAGGAGAACGGGTCCGAAAGGATGACATGTACGTCGAGCTTGCAGGACAGCCAAATCCCGGGTTTGAGTATCTCACAACCAAGAGCTTAGAGGAAGTCGAGGATGGGAAGATCGAGGTGATCGGTCCGGAAATCGATGATATCGACGAAGGCTCGCAAATTCCTCTAGCTGTCTGGGTCGAAGTCGCCGGACGGGAAATGCAGCCTGATTTTGAGCCTATCCTGGAACGTCAGATCCATGACTTTATCAACTGCGCGAACGGCGTCTTTCATATGGGACAGCGGGATATCAACTGGATCCGGATCAGCAAGGAGGCCAAGGCCAAAGGATTCAAATTCCAACACTTTGGCTCTATCATTCATGCGAAACTGCATGGAGAATTCGGAAAAATCGTCGATAAGATTCAGGTCAAGATCTATACCAAGGAAAAGGATGTCCTCGAGCTCATCGATTTCGCTCGAAAGGTCTATCTCGAGAGGGATGCCCGCATTGCGGATATGACAGACGAGGCCGTGGATACATTTTACAGTTGCACTCTCTGCCAGTCTTTTGCTCCGAATCACGTTTGCATCATCACTCCTGAGCGGTCAGGGCTTTGCGGTGCATACAACTGGCTCGACGGAAAAGCGGCCTACCAGATCAATCCCACAGGTCCCAACCAACCCATCAAAAAGGGAGTCCCTCTGGACGAAAGAAAGGGCCAGTGGGTGGATATCAACACTTTTGTCTACAACAGCTCTCACAAGACACTGGAACGGTTCAATGCCTACAGCATGATCGAAGATCCCATGACATCCTGCGGATGCTTTGAGTGCATCTCCTGTGTCTTACCCTCAACTAACGGAATCATGGTTGTCTACAGGGATTACGCGGGCATGACCCCGAGCGGAATGAAATTTTCGACTCTCGCAGGGACTGTGGGAGGTGGCGTGCAAACCCCGGGATTCATAGGTCACAGCAAGCAGTATATCGGCAGCAAAAAATTCATCAGCGCAGAGGGGGGAGGCAGGCGTATCGTTTGGATGAACAAGGATCTCAAGGAAGAGTTGGGTTCGATACTCAGCGAAATCGGCAAACAGAACGGCATTGAGGATTTCTGCGATAAAATCGCCGACGAGACTGTGGCGACGACAGAAGAGGAGGTTCTGGAATTCATAACCAAAAAGAACCATCCGGCTCTGTCCATGGATCCTCTGTTTTAATTGAGCCAAAGACCAATGAAAACGATAGCTATCTCTGGCAAGGGAGGAACCGGAAAAAGCACACTCGCTGCACTCATTATCCGTTGGCTGAGTGAACACCGTGCGAAATCTATTCTGGCCGTAGACGCCGATTCTAATGTGAACCTCAACGATATTCTTGGCGTCAAAATCAAAGACACGGTTGGAGCCATACGAGAGGAGATGAAAAAAAGTGTAAATAACCTCCCCGCAGGAATGACGAAACAACAGTTCCTTGAATACAAGATTCAGACCAGCCTTGTAGAGACTCGATGTTTTGATCTCATTGCCATGGGCCGGCCTGAGGGACCGGGCTGCTACTGCTATGCCAACAACCTCCTACGGGATATTCTCAAAACTCTTGGGGAAAATTATGAGTATGTTGTTATCGATAATGAGGCAGGCATGGAACACCTCAGCAGACGAACGACTCAGACCATCGACTTTCTTCTCAGCGTCTCAGACGCATCGCCCCGGGGTATCCAGACGGCCGCGCGGATCAGCAAGCTGATCGAAGAATTGGATACGCGTGTTCGGGCCAGGTTTCTAATTGTAAACAGGGCTCCCGAAACACTCACGGAAACCGTCAGGAGCGTCATTGAACAAGAAAAACTGCATCTTTTAGGTGTTATACCTGAAGACACAACCCTCCTCAGAATGGACCGTGACGGAACACCGGTTTATAATATTTCGGTGAAGTCTTCCGCTTATAAGGTAATCGATCAAATCATGCATAAACTTGAGTTATGAAAGGACGAGACAGCACATGAATTTCGAGATCCCAAAAGAAACCAATACAGGTAAGGTGCTCGAGGTCACGATCGGTGCGACCTCAGAACATGGAGGAACGCGCACCCATACAGTAGAAATCGGAGGCAGTACAGCCTTGCCATTCCATTTTTTTGAAGGACACCATCCCCATCCTCCACGGGTTGCTATGGAAGTCTTCGATAAAAAACCTGAAAAGTATCCCGCTCTCCTTCTCGACTATTTCGGGGATGTCATCGATCATCCGGGTGATATGGCCAAAAAATGTGTCCAGGAGTATGGAGCGGAAATGATCAGCATCCGCCTTGATGGAACACATCCTGAAAAAGGAAATAGAAGTGCCGATGAAGCCGCTGAAGTTGTCAGGCAGGTGCTCGATAGTGTCGGCGTGCCGATCATAATTACAGGACACAGTCATTATGAAAAGATCAACGAAGTGATGAAAAAAGTCTGCGAAGTGACAGCCGGAGAAAACTGTCTCATCAGCTATGTGGAGAAAGACAATTACAAGACCATAGCTGCGGCATGTCTTGCTTATGGCCACACGATAGTAGCCCAAACACCCATCGACGTCAATCTTGCGAAGCAATTGAACATACTACTGACAGAGATGAACTTTCCCCGGGAAAAGATGGTGATGGATCCATTGACCGGAGCCCTCGGATATGGGTTAGAGTATAGCTATTCGATCATGGAGAGAATTCGCATCGATGCTCTCGCCGGGGACAGTATGATGACCTTTCCGATGTTAGTCAATCCGGGGTATGAGAGTTTTCGTGTGAAGGAAACACGCGCACCGGAAAAGGACTACCCCGATTGGGGCGATCTGTCGCTCAGGGGAGCCTACTGGGAGATCGGCACCGCTATGAGTTTGCTTGCCGCAGGCGCGGATTTACTCATTCTGTACCATCCACATACTGTTGCTACTGTAAAATCAAAAATCGAGGAAATGTTTGAAGCGAAGGAAGGAGAGTGACGATGGCCCTATCAGGACTGGATATTTTCAAACTGCTGCCGAAAACAAACTGTGGCGATTGTGGCGTTCCGACTTGTATGGCGTTTGCCATGAAACTGGCTCAGAAAAAAGCCGAACTCAGCGAATGCCCCCATGCCTCCGATGAGGCAAAAGCAGCTCTGGGAGCGGCAAGCGAGCCACCGATCCGACTGATTAAGATCGGACGAAAAAATCCATTGGAGGTGGGGAACGAAACTGTCATGTTTCGCCATGAAAAAACATTTTTCCACCAGCCCGGCATCGGGATCCAACTGAGGATTTCCGAAGGGGAAGAGCGTCTTAGAGAAAAAATCGAAGACTTTGAAGGATACAGTGTGGAAAGAGTGGGTGAAGAGCTAAAACCAGACCTCTTCCTGATCACCCAGGATTCCCAAGACAAGTCTCTCTTCCTCAAGATCCTTGAACTCGTGAAACAGTCATCGAGAAAAGCCGTCATTCTCGATAGTCCGGATGAAGATGCGAGAAAAGCCGGAGTCGAACTCCTCAAAGATGAACGCACAGCTATCTTTTTGCGACAAGAAGCCACACAAACGGATTTGGAATTGGCTAAAACCCATGACTGCCCCGTCGTACTCACAGCCGCAGCTTATGATGAATTGGCCTCTCGAGTGGAAAAAGCAAAACAGGCCGGTGTTCAGGATCTGATCCTGAACTTGGAGACCACTAATACAGGCCTCCGGTTACAACACAACACCATTCTGAGGCGCAGCGCTCTGAAGAAGAATTTCAAGCCTTTCGGATACCCTTTATTCACACAGATATTTTCAGAGAATGCCTATGATGCACTAGCCAGCGCCACAGCCTCACTGTGCAAATATGATTCTATCATCGTACTTCCCGAATACGACAAGGCCCTGCTCTATGCTCTTCTGACACTCCGGCAAAACATATACACAGACCCTCAGAAGCCTATCCAGGTGGATGCCAAAGTCTATCCCATAGGCGAGCCGACACCCGAATCACCGGTCTTTGTCACAACAAATTTTTCCTTGACCTATTTTATAGTTTCTGGCGAAATCGAAAACAGCGGAATCTCAGCCCACCTTGTCGTTTGTGATACAGAGGGTCAATCAGTGCTCACAGCATGGGCAGCCGGCAAATTTGTAGGGGAAACTATCGCAAAATTTATTAAAGAGGCCGGATTAGAACAGCAGGTCAAAACCAGGAAAATCGTGATTCCTGGATTTGTGTCTCAGATCAGCGGCGATTTGGAGGAGAATCTTCCTGGTTGGGAAGTCATAGTGGGCTGTCAAGAGGCATCTGATATTCCATCATTCGTTAAAAATGTGCAACTGACATGAGTACGGTGCAGCCTCCATCATCCATAAGAATGACATGTATCGACACAAAGGATAGGATTCTCGACACCCACAGGAGCTTGAATAATTTTGAATAAGAAGCGAAAGAAATCCAATCTTGACCGGTCAAACTTCCGGGTTGAATTTCAGCCATTCGGCGTTCAAATCAATGTATCGCCGGGAACAAGTCTTCTCGATGCCTGCCGCACAGCGAGAGTCCCACTGAACGCAGCCTGCGGAGGCAAGGGAACATGCGGGAATTGTGTCGTCAAAGTCATCGAAGGGACGACCACAATCAAACCTTCTATCTTCCTCCCCGAAAATCTTCGTGAACAAGGATTCATATTGGCCTGTCAGACATCGATCGAAGATGACCTCACAGTCCAGCTTCCCGAATTCGAGGAGCTATCCCTCAAGATCGTAAGCGATATGCGATCCCTCCGGGATCAAAAAGAAAATCTTATAGCCGATTTCACACTCAGCCCTCTTGTCGAGAAGCTCTCCCTGACTCTTCCCCCTTCCACCCTCGATGCCAAATACAGTGATTTAAAGATATTGGAGACCGAGATCAAGAAAGCAAAGCCTCTAGACGCTGTCCATTGCGAATATTCTGTGGTAAAGAAGCTTGCCTGGACTGTTCGAGAAAAAGAGGGCCGAGTCGAAGTCATCCTTTTCAGAGATGGCCTGTCGTGGACCATTCTTGATGTAGTCCCTCACTCTTCCCATAAGAATCTCCTCGGCATCGCTTGTGATATCGGTACGACCACGGTCGTGCTTCAGGTAATCGACCTTGAGACCGGAAATATTTTGGGATCGGCCTCCAGTTACAATCAACAGATCAGATGCGGAGAGGACATCATCTCGCGGATCAATTATGCCCAAGAACCAGAACGTCTCGAGGAGCTCCACGAAGCCATTATATCCACGATCAACAATCTCTTGGAAAAGGCCAGCGGAGGAGCTGCCTCGGATATCTATTTTGCCTCCCTAACCGGTAACACAACGATGATTCACCTCCTGCTGGGGCTCGATCCGCGATACATCCGTGAAGAACCTTATGTGCCGACACTAAACCGCGTACCCATTCTTCGGGCACGGGACCTTCGTCTCAATACGAACGCAGAAGCGCGAGTCCACTGCGCACCCTCTGTGGGGAGTTATGTCGGTGGAGATATACTGGCGGGGTTGTTGTGTACCCCAATAGTCTCCCAGGTTGAAAAGATATCTGTATTTGTCGATATCGGCACAAACGGTGAATTGGTTTTGGGTAATAAAGAATGGCTGATGAGCTGTGCTTGTTCGGCAGGACCGGCGTTTGAAGGAGGCGGTACTCGCTGTGGAATGCCTGCCACAACAGGGGCGATTGACAAGTTGAAAATCGGAGAGGACGGAGTGGTCGAATACAGAGTTATAGGGGGAGACAAGCCGAAAGGAGTGTGCGGCTCCGGCCTTATCGACCTTCTCGCCGAACTGTTCGTCCATGGGTTTGTGGACCGCCACGGAAAGCTCAACGCAGAAAAGGTCGGTGACCGGATCGTGAATAAAGAGGCGGGTAAAGGATTTCTCGTGGAAAAGAGCACCCGTACCTTCTGGGGCAAAGACCTTTTTATCACCGAGAACGATATCGCCAATCTCATCCGCACCAAGGGCGCTGTTTTTTCTGCCTGTGCATTGTTGCTCAAAAATGCGGGATTGTCTTTCGACCAGATCGAATCTTTTTATATCGCAGGCGGTTTCGGCCAAAATCTGGATGTCGAAAATGCTGTTCGTATCGGTCTGTTGCCAGACCTTGAGCGAACCAAATTCCATTATCTGGGGAATACATCTCTTATGGGAGCACATCTCATACTTCTCTCCGAAAAAAACAGGGAACGGGTGAACGAACTCGAAAAAATGACGACCTATCTGGAATTGAACACAGAGGCGGGATATTTCAACGAATACACGGGGGCATTGTTTCTCCCCCATACAAAAAAAGAGCTTTTTCCATCGGTCGAACGATTGCTCATCCGAAGACCGGTGTGTAAATAAGGACTTAAATACTGATCAATTGGAGGATAAAATGGCACATCCCATCCTCGAACTTCTCAAAGAGAGAAAACTTCTTCTCGATGGAGGATTCGGAACTGAACTTATTAAGAGAGGTTTTCCTCAGGGGTTTTGTCCTGAGTCCTGGAATGAAGAAAACCCGGATATCGTGAAAGAGATCCACAAAAGTTATTACGATGCCGGAGCGGACGCGGTCCTGACAAACAGTTTTGGAGGAACGACCATAAAACTCAGTTCTCACGGCTTAGAGGATAAATGCTTTGAACTCAACCGTGCAGCCGGACTCATCGCAAACGAGGTGAAACCGGAAGGACGATATCTTGGAGGGAGTATGGGACCGACAGGGAAATTCCTCAAACCCCACGGAGAATATTCCGAGGGAGAATTCGAAGATGCCTATGCTGAGCAGGCTCGGGGGCTAGCAGATGGGGGCGTAGACTTCCTGCTGATCGAGACACAATATGACCTGAACGAAGCCCTGTGTGCGTTGAAAGGAGCGCGGAAAGCTTCGGATTTGCCGGTCTTCCTGACAATGACCTTCAACCATCATCCTAAAGGTTTTTTCACTCTGATGGGAAACAGTGTCGATCAATTTCTGGAGACAATGGAGCGAGAAGGCGTTTCCGTCGTGGGATCCAACTGCACTCTGAACAGTGAGGAGATGGCCGAGTTGGTAAAGATCATGAGGGAAAAAACACCACTGCCGATTATTGCTCAAGCCAACGCGGGAAAACCTTCACTCTCCGAAGAAGGTGAGGTCGCCTATTCTCAAGGTATGGAGGACTATCTGCGATTCATCCCTCAGATCATAGAGAACGGCGCAAATATCATCGGGGGATGTTGCGGAACAGACCCGGACTACATCGCACGGATGTCAGAGATCGTGAAAAAGTCGTCAGCTAATTATGCTTGATTACTTCGACTCGAAGGTGAATACGAGTGATGCGGCATCGCTTTCTGCGCAGGATGATTTCCCCTTATGGTCAGCTCCGTTCGGATTGATGCTCCTCGATCACATCCGGCTCAGGCCGAAGATCGAAGCGCTGGACATCGGTTTCGGTTCGGGTTTCCCTTTATTAGAATTGGCCCAAAGACTGGGGAATTCTTCGACTGTCTATGGAATCGATCCTCACAAAGCCGCTCATGAAAGAACTCAATACAAGATGAACGTGTTGAAAATCAAGAATGTCCAGCTCATCGAGGGAGATGCGTCATCTATGTCTTTGCCGGACGACACTCTTGATCTCATCGTGTCCAACCTGGGAGTGAATAATTTTGATAATCCACAAAAAATCTTTATAGAATGTTTCAGAGTGGCTAAACGCGGTGCCCAGATCGTCCTGACAACAAATCCCAAAGGACATATGGATACATTTTATCTCGTTTTCGAGGAGACACTGAAAGAGCTTCACAGGGAAGATTTAATGGTTGATCTCACTGCACACATCGAACACAGATTGACAGCTGAAACGATCTGTCAGCATCTCGAACAAGCTGGTTTTCAAATCACAGGGATATATCAGGATTCTTTCCAGCTTCGTTTCCTGGATGGGACGACTTTTTTCAGACATGCTCTCATCAGGACCGGTTTCCTCAGGTCTCAAAAAGCACGGGGACGCTCGAACTGACGATCCCCATGGCCTGCATCGAAGCAGAAAAATGATTCTTCAAAAGCGAACAGGGATCGTCGAGAGGACATTTTCTTGGAATTCATCTTGACCTCCTTCCGGAAGGAGGGCTAAAATCAAGGACTACTTTGAGAGGAGAGAAGGGACAATGAATAACGAAGAGTTTTTGAATACGGTCAAAAAAACAATCGTGGAGGGGAACAAAGACGAAGCCGTACAACTCGCACAACGAGCGATCAAAGAAAAGATGCACCTCAACGAGGTCATTGAAAAGGGATACATACCTGGGATACAGAAAGCGGGGCAGCTGTGGGAAGAAGGGGAATATTTTTTGCCAGAGTTGATTACGAGTGCTGAATGTATGAAAGCGGTCATGAAAATCATGCAGCCTGAGCTCGAAAAAGCTCATATCGACGTGCGATCAGCGGGAAAAATCGTGATCGGAACGGTAGAGGGAGATATTCACGATATCGGTAAAAATCTTGTTGCCTCGATTCTTTCGGCCAATGGATTTGACGTGGTCGATCTTGGAGCGGATGTAAAACTAGAAACGTTCATTGAAAAGGCTGCAGAAGTGAATGCTGACCTTATCTGTTTATCCGCCCTTCTGACGACTACTATGACCGGCCAAAAGAAGCTTATCGAACTCCTCAAAGAAAAAGGATTATACGGACGATTTAAAGTCATGGTGGGAGGAGCACCTGTCAACCAAAGGAAAAATAGTCGAGACGTTCGAGCAGTCTGAGATCGATCCATTTAGTTCAATTTCACGGAATGAGGTTATAAACGATCTAAAAGTGGAGGGAAATCATGATTAAAACACTTAGACCCAAACTCGAGCTTTTAAGTAATGAATTCATCCAAAAGATCATAGATGAGGCATTCAGTATCCTTGAAAATCAAGGAGTTTTTATCGAGAACGAAGAAGCGCTGGATCTATTTCGAGAGGCCGGAATGAAGGTGGGTGCATCTTCGCAAAGAGTCCGAATCACGGCAAAGCTCATTGAAGACTCTCTTTCATCCACACCTCCATCCCTGAAAATGTATGACAGGGGCGGAGAAATCGAGTATTTACTCGGCGGCGATGAAGTCCACTTTGATCCAGGCTCAGTGGCGGTCACGATACTGGATTCCGAGACACAGCAGGAGAGAAAAGCCGTAACGAATGATCTGATCCGGTTTGCCCGTCTGACTGACTGCCTCGAGCATCTCCATTTCCAGAGCACTGGAATTCTGAGCACGGATGTCTCCGAGATCGTTTCGGACAGCTATCGACTTTATATAGGACTCCTCTTCTCCAAAAAACCAATCGTCACTGGGACGTTCCGAGTCGAAGGATTCGAACCCATGTACAGAATGCTCGTCGCCATACGAGGGAGTGAAAAGAATCTTTCGGAAAAACCTTTGGCTATATTCGATGCCTGCCCCTCCCCTCCTCTCAAATGGAGCAATTTGACCGCCCAAAGTTTGATCGACAGCGCCCGGGTTGGCATTCCCTCTGAGCTGATATCCATGGGGATGACAGGAGCTACTGCTCCCGTCACACTCGCAGCTACCCTGGTCCAGCATGTCGCTGAAAACCTCTCCGGATTAGTGATATGCCAGCTCGTAAAAAAAGGAGCGCCTGTTATTTTTGGCGGTTGTCCAGTGAGCTTCGACATGAGGAAAGGGACAACACCCATCGGCGCTATCGAAACCATGATGATCGACTCCGCCTATGCACAGATCGGAAAACATTTCAATCTTCCTACCCACTCTTACATGGGAATGAGCGATGCCAAGATCAATGATGCGCAGGGAGGATTTGAAACGGGAATAGGAGCTATTCTTGCTGCACTTTCCGGATTGAATTTGATCTCCGGCGCCGGGATACTGGATTTCATCAGATGCCAGAGTCTGGAAAAACTGGTTGTTGACCATGAGATCTGTGGTATGGCCTATCGATTGATAGAAGGTATAACACAACGCGACGATCCGATCTCTCTGGATCTTTTCAAAGATTTCGCGAGTGACACACAGTTTCTCTCAAATCCCCATACCAAAAAATGGTACAGGGAGGAATACACATTTCCCAGGCTGATCGATCGAGAGCCGTATGATATTTGGGTATCCAAGGGGAGAAAATCAATAACTGACCGGGCCAAAGAAGAGGTGGAAATTCTGTTACAAAAAAACCCGCCTCCTCTTCCAGATAAAGAAACACAAAAAGCTCTCCAAGAGGTTATGCTGTCAGATGCCCAAAGAAATGACATGCCTTCATTACCCAAGATAAGCTTTCCCTAGAAAAAATAGACTAGTTTATGCAAAAAAAAAGAGTTATGATGTGAACATCCCCAGTCATTAGACATGTAATGTCATCAAACAAATGCGGCTGGACAACCAGCCAGATGCAACGATTGAGAGAACTCAATGCGGCAGAGTCCGTGCTCAGCAAGCAATTTTCTGGCTTTGAGGAACGAAATAGGAATTTCTTCACGTTTGAACAAAATCTTGTTCGTCAAAGTCAACAGAATCTCCAAGATATGCGAACAAAACGCCGCCGTCCGCGACTTTGCGAACTGGAAGATTCTCTTATACAGGCACTGATGAAACAGGATTTCGTACAAGTTATCACACCACTTCTCATCTCAAAAGATTCCCTGGCAAAGATGTCGATAGAGTCAGATCACGATCTGTTCAAACAGGTTTTCTGGGTCGAAGAGAAAAAATGCCTGAGACCTATGCTGGCCCCCAATCTCTATTTTCTGCTGAGAGAGCTCGTGAACATATGGGAAAAACCGGTGCGAATATTCGAAGTGGGCCCCTGTTTCCGTAAGGATACAAAAGGTCGACGCCACTTAAATGAATTCACAATGCTCAATCTAGTGGAACTTGGGTTGCCCCTAACCCAAAGAAAAGAGAGGCTGGAAGAACTCGCGACTGTCATAATGGAAACATGTGGTATTACAGAATTCAGTTTTATCTCTCATCGGAGTGAAGTCTATGGCGAAACGATCGATGTCCTTTCCGATTTTGAAGTGGCCTCAGGAGCCATCGGACCGCATCCACTGGATTCAAACTGGGGAATAACGGATCCCTGGGTCGGTATCGGATTCGGGTTGGAAAGACTCCTTATGGTTAGAGAAAGTTTCCAAAATATACAGCGAGCTGGTCGCGCCTTGGTCTATTTGGATGGAGAACGTCTGAACATATGAGTTTACTCTCCTCTCTGAATTGAATGGGCAGGCATTGAATAAAGATTAGATTCACACATTAGGAGATGGAATGATGAGTAAAGAAGAATTCTTCAAGGAAGCCGAACAATCGATTCTAAGCCATGACAAAAACAAAGCTGAAGAAGTCGCACGAAAAGGTCTTGAGGAAGGTCTCGATCCGGTTGAATTCATCACCAAGGGATTCCGAGAAGGGATCACTCAAATTGGAGATCTTTTTAGCAGAGGGGAGATATTTTTGCCACAACTCATTGAAGCCGCCGAGGCTATGAAGACAGCAAACAAAATTCTTACAGAATCGATGCCAGAGTCTGCTCAAGAAAAAAGAGGAAAGTTCGTAATAGGAACAGTGCAGGGAGACATTCACGATATCGGAAAATTTTTAGTGATTTCACTCCTTCGCGTTAACGGTTTTGAGGTTTACGACCTGGGTCACGACGTCGAAATACAGAAATTTATCGATAAGGCCCTGGAAGTCGAGGCGGATATTATCGGAACGAGTGCCCTCCTGACCACAACTATGATCGGGCAAAAAACACTGGAGGAGAAACTCCTCAAAGAAGGTCTCAAAGACCGGTTTAAAACAATGGTCGGAGGAGCTCCGATCACACAGCGGTGGGCAGAGAGGATCGGAGCCGATGCCTTTGGCGAGGACGCAAACGATGCCGTTGAGAAGGCCCTACGTTTGGTCGGCTCAAAATAGGTCGAATTTTCTGTTTTTCGACCGAGATTTGTGGAAATTGAGGTATGGGTTATAGAGATCGACTCATAAAGCTCGAAGACATCCTTGAAAAATCTCTGCAAAGAAAATCTCTCTCCGCATCAGAAATTATATATCTTCTTGAACTAACAGAAGGAAATCAGATATCCCGAGTCTTCCGGACTGCCAAGTATATGAGAGCCAAATATTTTGGGCAAAAGGTCTTTCTTTATGGTTTTGTCTATTTTTCCACCCACTGCCGGAACAACTGTACATTCTGTGCATCCAGGATATCCAATAAGCTGGCTCGGAGGTACAGAAAAAGCGAATCAGAAATCGTCGAGGCTGCCGGTCAGCTTGCAGAATCCAGAGTCCATCTGATCGATTTGACTATGGGAGAAGATCCTTACTACCTAAGGAGTGAAAGAGGATTCGATTCCCTCCTAACAACGATCCAAAAGGTGAAGAAAGAAACGGGTTTACCCCTCATGATCTCACCGGGAGTTGTTTCAAAAGATGTGTTAGCGGAATTTGTTAAGGCAGGAGTCGACTGGTATGCTTGCTACCAGGAAACACACAACCGGCAACTGTTCTCATCTCTCCGTCCGGAACAGGATTATGACTCGCGTCTTTCGAGCAAAATCACTGCGAGACGTTTGGGAATTCTGATCGAAGAAGGAATTTTGACAGGTGTGGGAGAAAATTCTTCGGATATTGTATACTCAATGGAAGTGATCAAGTCATTAGAGGCTTCACAGGCCCGTGTGATGAGCTTTGTCCCTCAGGTGGGAACGCCGATGTACGACAGAAAATCCCCTTCTCGACTGAGAGAGCTGATGACCATCGCAGTGCTCCGCCTTTTGTATCCGGACCGCCTGATTCCTGCGTCGCTGGATATAGACGGTCTTGATCTCCTCCAGGAGCGGCTGGAAGCAGGTGCAAACGTTATCACCTCCTTGATCCCTCCCCGACTTGGACTATCGGGCGTATCTCAACCTTCTCTCGGTATAGACGAAGGGTTCCGCACGGTTCAAGGTGTGGCTCCCCTGCTCGATCAGATGGGTATAGAGGCTGCTACGAATCAAGATTATTTTCAATGGGTTTGCAGGGAAAAAGCTGCCTTAGCTTGTGGCCCGGCGCATTACGAGGCGGTCGCATGAAAGTAGCTGTCATCGGTGGAAAACTACAGGGAATTGAGGCGGCTTATCTTGCACAACAGGCGGGATGGCAGGTCTTGCTCATCGACCGGGATCCACACGTTCCAGCAAGAGGGCTCGCCCACTCTTTTATCCAGTCGGATGTCACAAAAGATACAACAGCTCTTCCAGACATCTTCAAGGATATGGACCTCATTATCCCCGCATTAGAAAATGATAATGCTCTCAAATCTTTGAAGGACATGGCGAGGAAAGGACAATTTCCGCTTGCTTTTGATGAAGCGGCTTATGCAGTCAGTTCTTC